>JAABUY010001422.1_pt1 | contig 32301 bp, 30 predicted proteins | sample 5560271 | NCBI WGS metagenome assembly JAABUY01 (sample SAMN10711886, study PRJNA513374) | rock metagenome | isolation source: Antarctica rocks | place: Antarctica: Victoria Land, University Valley | reverse complement strand
CGAGGTGGGTCAGCCCGCCCTTGCCGGGCGAGGTGCCGCCCACCATCCTGGTCCCGTAGGCGATCGCCTGTTCGGAGTGGAAGGTGCCGTTCTTCCCGGTGAAGCCCTGGCACAGGACCTTGGTGTTACGATCGATCAGGACGGACATCGGAGGGACTCCGGCGGACAAGCCGCGGCGATCTCAGGGATCGCGGAAGGGGTTTTGGTCCAGCACCGTGCCGTAGCGCTGACCGTGGTTGAGGTCTTCGGTGTAGAGGATCTCGGCGCCGAGCCGCTCGGCGGCCGCTACGATGTCGGCCTCCCAGTAGGAGATCCGATGGCTCTCCGAACCGCGAATAGCGGCCTCGACGAGTGCCAAGTCGGTTGGAACGACTCCATACCGCGACAGGCGGTTAATCCACTTACGCGCGCGATCCGCCGTGAGCCGATCACTGCCTTTGCGGACGGCATTGACATAGAACTCCTGCAGTACCTGAGCGGAGATGCTGAAATCGATGCTGTCGAGGAGCGCGATCGCGCGCTGGCGCTTGGTGGCCTCGTTTGGATCGTCCGAAGCCGCGTAGAGGATGACGTTGGTGTGTCAACGAAGCACCGCTCTGTCATGAGTCTCCTCCCGGTTCCACTTCCAACCGGGCTCTAAGCTAAGCGAGGCCTCTTCCGCCAGCTCACGAAAGCTCTTTGGGCGTTGTTCACCGACGACAATGTCCGACAGTACCGATTCCACGATCGCGTCGACGGTCGTGTGCCGTAGCGCCGCTGTCTCACGGAGCGCGTGGATCAGCTTGTCGTCGATGTCGATCGTGAGAGCGGCCATGAGGAATCCTTAGGTCAGACCTTGCGGGCTTCGCGCACCGCCGTGACGATCTTCTGGGCGGCGTCGTCGAGGTCGTCGGCCGGGATGACGTTGAGGCCGGACTTCGAGATGATGTCCTTGCCCAACTGGACGTTGGTGCCTTCGAGCCGCACCACCAGCGGCACCTCGAGCCCGACGTCCCGCACGGCCGCGATCACGCCTTCCGCGATCACGTCGCAGCGCATGATCCCGCCGAAGATGTTGACCAGGATGCCCTTCACGTTGGGGTCGGCCGTGATGATCTTGAACGCCGCCGTCACCTTCTCCTTGGTGGCACCGCCGCCGACGTCGAGGAAATTGGCCGGGGCCTCGCCGTAGAGCTTGATGATGTCCATGGTGGCCATGGCAAGGCCGGCCCCGTTCACCATGCAGCCGATGGTGCCGTCGAGCGTGATGTAGTTGAGGTCGTATTTCGACGCTTCGATCTCCTTGGCGTCCTCCTCCGATTCGTCGCGCAGCGCCAGCACGTCGGGGTGGCGGTACATCGCATTGCCGTCGAACGACATCTTGGCGTCGAGTGCCTTGAGTTCGCCGCCCTTGGTGATGATCAGCGGATTGATCTCGAGGAGGTCCATGTCCTTGGCCACGAAGGCCGCGTAGAGCTGGGCCATCAAGGTCGCCACCGCCGCGGCGAGCGCGCCGTCGAGCTTCAGGGCCGCCGCGACCGCCTGGCCGTCCGCCGGCGTCACGCCATGGGACGGGTCGATCGAGACCGTGTGGATGCGCTCGGGCGTGTCGTGGGCCACGGCCTCGATGTCCATGCCGCCCTCGGTCGACACGACGAACGACACGCGCGAGGTGGCGCGGTCGACCAGGGCCGACAGGTAGAGTTCCTTGTCGATGTCGGCCCCGTCCTCGATGTAGAGTCGACCGACCGAGCGGCCGGCCGGTCCGGTCTGGACCGTGACCAGCGTGTTGCCCAGCATCTCGCGGGAGAACCGCTCGACCTCGTCGATCGACTTGGCGACCCGCACTCCGCCCTTCTCGCCCGCGGCCGCCTCCTTGAACTTGCCCTTGCCGCGACCGCCCGCGTGGATCTGGCTCTTCACCACCCAGACCGGGCCGCCGAGTTCCTCGGCCGCCTTGCGGGCCTCGGCGGCCGAATGGATCGCAACGCCGCGCGACACCGGCACCCCGAACTCCTTGAGGATCGCCTTGGCCTGATATTCATGCACGTTCATGAGCGCGTTCCTCGGGGCAGTGTCATTGCGGCAGTGTTGCGGGCGCGTCGGTCTGGCTTGAACCCAGCACGGGCGCGGCGGTAGCTTTCCTCTGGCCTCTCAAGGCCTCAGCTCGCGAACGCCGGGTTGACGGTCTTGCAGGCCTCGATCAGCACCTTCACGGACTCGACCGATTTGGCGAACATGTCGCGCTCGGGCTTCGACATCTCGATTTCGAGGATGCGCTCCACGCCGTTCTCGCCGATCACAACCGGCACGCCGACATACATGTCCTTCACGTCGTACTCGCCGTCGAGATAGGCCGCGCAGGGCAGCACGCGCTTCTTGTCCTTGAGGTAGCTCTCGGCCATGGCGATGGCCGAGGAGGCCGGGGCATAGAAGGCCGAGCCGGTCTTGAGCAGGTTGACGATCTCGCCGCCTCCTTTGCGCGTACGCTCCACGATGGCGTCGATCTTCTCGTGGGTGGACCAGCCCATCTTGACGAGGTCGGGCAGGGGGATGCCGGCCACCGTGGAATAGCGGATCAGCGGCACCATGTCGTCGCCGTGGCCGCCGAGCACGAAGGCCGTCACGTCCTCGACCGAGACGTCGAATTCCTGCGCCAGGAAGTAGCGGAACCGCGCGCTGTCGAGCACGCCCGCCATGCCGACCACCTTTTTGTGGGGCAGGCCCGAGGCCTTCTGCAACGCCCAGACCATGGCGTCGAGCGGGTTGGTGATGCAGATCACGAAGGCGTCGGGGCAATTGTCGCGGATGCCCGCCCCGACCGTCTCCATGACCTTGAGGTTGATGCCGATGAGATCGTCCCGGCTCATGCCGGGCTTGCGCGGCACGCCGGCCGTGACGATCACGACATCGGAGCCTGCGAGGCCGGCGAAATCGTTGGCCCCCACCAGGCGGGCGTCGAAGCCCTCCACCGGCGAGGCTTCGGCGAGGTCGAGCGACTTACCCTGGGGCACGCCTTCCACGATGTCGAACAGCACGATGTCGCCCAATTCCTTGAGACCGGCCAGGAGCGCCAGCGTGCCGCCGATCTGTCCGGCGCCCACCAATGCGAGTTTCTTGCGTGCCATGCGAGACCGTCCATGCCGGGCGCGGGCATCCCCGATCCCGCGCCGTCCGGATATGAGGTGAACAGGGGTCGGCCGTGTCTTTCTCCCAATCCGTGCCGCGTTGCAAGCGCCGATGGCCCAAGGCTTGCCCGATGACCGTCATTGACAGGTTGCGAGCCCGGGTTCGACACTCGCGACACCCTGTGGGCGCCGCCAGCCACCCGTCAATCGAGGATGCATCCCGTGCTCTTTCCCTTTCCGGTCGCGGTCTGCGACGTCGGCGGCACCAACTGCCGGATCTCGGTCCAGGACGGGCCTGGGCTGGCGCTGCGGGCGCTCCCGCACCTGCTGACCGGCGATTTTCCGGGCCTCGGCGAGGCCATCGAGACCGCCGTGGAGGGAGAGGCCACGCAGCCGCGTTCGGTGATCGCCTGCGGGGCAGGGCCGGTCGACGGACGGCGCCTGAAACTCACCAACGCGCCCTGGGTCCTGGACGGCCCCGAGATCGCCATGGCGCTCGGTCTCGACAACGGTCTCCTGCTCAACGATTTCGAGGCCCAGGCCTTGTCGCTGCCCGCCATCCTGCCATCATGGGTGAAGGTGATCGGTCCGGAGCTTCCGGTCGACGCGGGGCCGCGGTTGATCCTCGGCCCCGGCACGGGGCTCGGCATCGCGTCCCTGGTCGAGGCGGACGGTCGGCTGGTGGCTCTGGCCAGCGAGGCCTGTCACATCGGATTCGCGCCCGAGACCGAGGAGGAGGAAGCGCTGTGGCCCCACCTCGACCGGGTGCATGGCCGTGTCACTGCGGAAAGCGTGCTGTCGGGCGTGGGCCTGGAGCGGCTGCATCGTGCCCGCCTGACCGTGAAAGGCGCCCCCTCGTCGCCCACCATCACGGCGGCCGACATCACCGGGACGGCGTCCGGCGCCCCCGCCGGCGAGGAGGCCGCGACGGTCGCGGCCTATTGGCGTCTGATCGCGCGTTTCGCCGGCGACATGGCCATTACGTTCAAGGCGACCGGGGGTGTCACCCTGGCGGGCGGCATCTTGCCCCGCATCGCCGGCCTTGTCGATCCGGTCGCGTTCCGGGCCGCCTTCGAGGCCAAGGCGCCCGTGGCGGCGCTCGCCCGGCGCATCCCGACCCGGTTGATCGTCCAGGCCGATTCGGTGCTGGGCGGCATGGCGGCCCTGGCCGCCGACCCCGACCGGTACCTGCTCGACTACGCGGCGCGGGGCTGGAAGGATTGAAGCGGGCAGTCCATTTCCCGTTCGCGGGACAAGGGCGGACCTCGCCATGCAAAAGCGCTTCATCGCCGTCCGGGAAGACCAGCCGGGCAGTGCTTGGCTCACCCGCTTCGTCACCGGCCGGGAGGAGGCCGAGAGGTGGTACCGTGGGCGAGGCTTGACTGCGCTGCCCAGCGTGGCCGAATGCCGAACCGCGTTGCGTCGCCACATGCCGGAGTTGGTGCCGCAATACGACCGGGCCTGCCATATGATCGGTGACGACGATCTCGCCCACCGCATGCTGAGCCATTATCGCCCGCCTTCGGTGGCTTTCGGGTGCACGCACGCGATCTGGCTGGGCGACGGTGGTCCCGCGCTCGTACGCAACTACGATTTTCCATTGGAGATCGTATCTCCTCACATCGAGTCCACTTCGTGGTCGGGACGCGAGGTCATCGCCAAGGCACAGCGGCCCTGGGGAGGCTGTCTCGACGGCATGAACGAGGACGGGCTCGTGGCGAGCCTGGCCTTCGGCGGCAGTCCCGCTCAGGGGGTGGGCTTCTCGGTCATCCTGTTGCTGCGCTACGTCCTGGAGACCTGTCGGTACGTGGACGAAGCCGTCGCCGCCTTGAGCCGCATCCCGATCGCGGCGTCGCAGAACGTCGTCCTGCTGGACCGGTACGGGAGCCACGCGACGCTGTTCCTCGGGCCGGATCGCGCTCCCGCGGTGACGAGATCGCGGGCCTGCGCCAATCACCAGGACGGACCGGCTTCCCGTGCCTCGGCCGAACGGCTCGGCATGGTCGAGCGCGCGCTGGCGGATCCCTCCATGACGCTGTCCGCCCTGATCACCCGCTTCCTCGCACCTCCGCTGTATTCACGCGCAGCGCGGTTCACGACCGTCTACACCGCTGTCTATCGTCCGGCCGCGGGACGGGTCGACTACATCTGGCCGGGAAGGATCTGGTCGCAGGCTATGGGCCGGTTCGTTCCCGGATCCTACACGCATGATTATGGCGGTCTCACCCCATAGTAGGTCAAGAGCAGCAAGCCATTGCGCTCTCCCGTCCCCTCATTCGTCGGCACTTCGCGCCAACTCCTCCTCCCCAGCGAGGGTGAGTTCTGCACTCTCAGTTCGAGTCCAGCGGGCCGAGGCGGAGGTCGCCGACCCCGACTGCTGCCTGCTCGATTATGCGGCGCGGGCTGGACCTCGTGAAGTGCGGCCGGGCGCGAGCAACCGGCCCGAACGACCGCTTCAGCACTGTCGTCGTGGCAAGGTCCTCCTGCACGGATTCGTGTACCGTGCAGCATATCTCCTCCGCCTTTGTCTCGAAGCAGATGGGTCACCGTACTCGGCGGAATAGCCGAGGCTTATGGCGATGCCAACTTCCGCCGGTACTTCGTCGGATCTGTCGTTTCGTGGCTCAGCTTCTTCGTTCAGACCGTCGCCGTGTCCTGGGTGACGTGGGACCTGACCCACGCGACGCGATGGTTGGGTCGCGGATGTCCGGGGACTGAGACGGCCCGGGACCGTATCGCCGCCGCGTTCACGTCGTCAAAAGAAACGACCTGATCGGCCATGAAGGCAGGACAGGCTGGGTGGAAAAGGTCTGCTCGCAAAAGTTTCTAAAAGCTCCGCCGGGTTGCAGAAACTCTTTACTCCACCGGCGGTATCCCGAACAGATCTTCCACCCTGATATCGATCCCCGGCGGCTCGAGCCGGAGATCGCCAGCGGCGAGGATGCGTGTCGTAAAATCCTGGCCGGATCGGGCATGGTGGATGAGGATGCGGCGATCGACGTTCACGATCAGATAATGGTGCAGGCTCGGCAAGGTGAAGTACCCGGCGAGTTTGTCCTGGCGGTCGTAGCGCCCCGTGCTGGGCGACAGCACTTCGACGACGATCACCGGATCGGGAATCTCGATGGCATTGGCCGGCAATTGCGGGCCGCAGTACACGAGCGCGTCGGGCTCGTAGGCCGACGACGCGTCGATGCGCACGGTGGCACCATCGGGCAGGGCTTCGCAGGACAAGCCCGCCCTGCCAATCGCAGCCGCCAGGGCGTTGCGGACCGCCGTCTTGGCCCGCATATGACCGACGCGCTCGGGCGACATCGCGAAAACGCGCCCCCGATCGAGTTCATAACGCCCGGGCCGGCCCTCTGCCCAGACCAGGAACTCGTCGACCGTCAGGCCCGATGGCCACGCTTCTTCCATAGCGGACTGTACCAGCTCGCGGTTGCCGCGCAACAGGCCGCGCCCGGCATCGCCTTCGTCAAGTTCATCGGCACGCACGCCGAATATGCCCGTGTCGATGCTTTGACCGTATCCCTGTTTTGACCGTGAGACACACCATGGACATCCGACCAATCCGCAACGACGACGACCTCCGCACCGCCATCAAGGAAATCGACCGCCTCTGGGGCGCCCCACTCGGTAGCGATGACGGCGACAAGCTCGACGTGCTGGCGACGCTGGTCGACGCCTACGAACGCGACCACTTCCCCGTTCAGCCCTCCAGCCCCGTGGATATGCTGCGCTATGCGGTCGGCGACATGGGCCGCACTCAGACCGAACTCGCGGAAGTCGTGGGCTCGCGATCCCTCGCGTCCCAACTCCTGAGCGGCACCCGACGGATCTCACTCGATGCCGCACAGAAGATCAGCGCGGCATGGCATATCCCGATCCAGTTCCTCGTCGCCGCAACCGAGGCAAAGGCGGCATGACTCCCACCACCGAAATCATCGAAACCCGTCTGAGACGAAGAACCGCGTGCGCATCGTCTTCGGCGGCCTGCCCCAAGTCGACGACCTTTTCGCCGGAATGCCGGCTGCCCTTCTCAGGCCGCGCATCTGAACGGCGGGGCCTGGCCCCTCCCGCTCGCCCCGGTCCACCGCCTATAACGGTTGTTCGCTCAATCCAGGATGTGGTTGCGACCGCGCATTGTGCGGCCCGGGCATGCAGGACGAAGGCACGCCTTATTGCCCAGTCGCACCGCGCTTGATGCGGTTGATGGCGCGGTCCAACGCGCCGAGGAATTCCGAGCGGTCGCGGGGCGAGAAGGGGCGCGGACCGCCCGTCACTTCGCCCGACCCGCGCAACTGGTCCATGAGGTTGCGGGTCGCCAGCGCCATGCCGATCGAGCTCTCGGTGAAGGCCTTGCCGTTCGGGGCCAGCACGGCGGCACCCGCCTTGACGCAGCGGTCGGCCAACGGGATGTCGGCCGTCACCACCACGTCGCGGGCCGTGGCCCGCTCGGCGATCCAGTCGTCGGCGGCGTCCGGCCCGCTCGCCACCACCACGCGTTCGATGAAGCTGTCGCGCGGCACCATCATGACGCTGTTGGCCACCACGAACACGCGGGCGCCGTGTCGCTCGGCCACGCGATAGACCTCCGGCTTCACCGGGCAGGCGTCGGCGTCGACATAGATTGCGATGGCGCCATCCGCCGTCACGCGCGGTCGAGCCTGTCGACATGCCGCATCTCGGCGTGGGTTCCGACGTGGAGGTCGCCCTCGGTCGTCACCCAGCCGCGGAACATGCCGGGCGTGTTGAAGGGCGCCGCGACCCGCCCGGCCCCGTCGACCGCGATCAGCCCGGCCCCGATGTCGTGGGGCGCGAGGTCGGCGATGACGCCCGCGGTGGCGGCCACGAGCCCGTCGCCGCGGTAGCGCATGCGGCTCGCGACCTCGTGGCCCAGCACGTGGCGGATGAAATATTCTCCCTGACCGGTGCCCGACACCGCGCAGTCACCGTCGCGCGCATAGGTGCCGGCCCCGATGATGGGGCTGTCGCCGACTCGCCCGGCCGGCTTGTCGGTATAGCCGCCCGTCGAGGTCGCGGCCGCGAGATGGCCGGCCCGATCGAGCGCCACCGCGCCGACCGTGCCGTGCTTCTCGGCCTCGGATGCGGCCGCGGTGGTGCCGGCTGCCTTGCGGGCCTTCATGCCGTCGAGGCTTTGCTGCCGCCGCTCCGTGGTGAAATAGGTCGGCTCGACCAGGGCGAGGCCCCGCTGGCCCGCAAAACGGTCGGCCGCCGGCCCCGCCAGCATCACGACCTCGCCGCCCTCCAGCAGCGCGCGCGCTGCCTTGACGGGGTTGCGGATGCGCCGCGCGGCGACGATTGCGCCAGCCGCGAGATCGCTGCCGTCCATGATGGAGGCATCGAGTTCGTGCTCGCCGTCCGCGTTCAGCGCCGCGCCGTGGCCCGCGTTGAAGTGCGGCGAATCCTCCATGACCACCACCGCGGCCTCGACGGCGTCGAGCGCCCGGCCGCCCTCCCGCAGGATCGCCCAACCGGCCTTCAACGCCCGCGCGAGAGCGGCGCGGGCCTCCTCCCATTCGGCGGCCGCGAGGTGGTGTTCGGCCAGCACACCGCAGCCTCCGTGGATCGCGATCGCGACAGCACCCATTCCCGTTCTCCTGCAGCCCGCATCAGCGATGCGTGAAATCCGGCGCGCGCTTCTCGACGAAGGCCGCCATGCCCTCCTTCTGGTCCTCGGTCGCGAACAGCGAGTGGAACACGCGGCGCTCGAACAGCAGGCCTTCGGACAGCGCCGTCTCGTGGGCGCGGCCCAGGCATTCCTTGATCATCATCACGGCCGGGAGCGACATGGCGGCAATGGCCTCGGCGGCCGTGACGGCTTCGGTCAGGAGGTCGCCCGCCGGCACCACGCGGGCCACGAGGCCGGATCGCTCGGCCTCGACCGCATCCATCATGCGCCCCGTCAGGCACATGTCGAAGGCCTTGGCCTTGCCGATCGCGCGGATCAGGCGCTGCGAGCCGCCGATCCCAGGGATGATGCCGAGCTTGATCTCGGGCTGGCCGAATTTGGCGGTGTCGGACGCGATGATCATGTCGCACATCATGGCGAGTTCGCAGCCGCCGCCGAGCGCGAAGCCCGACACGGCCGCGATCACGGGCTTGCGCACCCGCAGCAGGGCGTCCCAGCCCGCGAAGGCGTCGCCGAGGAACATGTCTATCACGCTGGCCGAGGCCATCTCCTTGATGTCCGCGCCGGCCGCGAAGGCCTTCTCCGATCCCGTGAGGAGGATGCAGCCGATCCCGTCGTCGGCGTCGAACCCGGATGCCGCGCCCGTCACGTCGAGCATCATCTGCCGGTTCAACGCGTTGAGGACCTTCGGCCGGTTCAGTGTGATCAGCCCGACGCGCCCGCGCCGTTCGACCAGGATCGTATCGTAAGGGGCCGGCGCGCCGTCGTCGGTCATGGGTCATCCTCCGCGAGAAGTGCGGCCCCTTTTGCCGCAAAACCTCGCCGAAGTCCCGCGTCTCGCACTGGCGCGTCTCACACCTCTCGCAAACCCGCGCCTGGAGGGCGGCGCGGTGCTCCCCGGCCCGGGTGGCAGGCAGGCCGGGGAGTACGCGACCGGGCGGAGCCACTCCGACGCCGACCGGCGAGCCGGTCTAGGCCTGGCGGCATGAACCGGCGCTGTGCGGCGCGTTCACCGGACGTTTCACCGCGGCGGCGGTGGTCTTCGAGCCAGCGCCAAGCTCGCCGAAGCCGAACGGGACAGCGGCTCAGCGTCGCTGCTCAGATCTCCGACATGCCTTTCAGCCCGTGCACCTCCGCTTCGAGCTCGGTGAAGGCCGGCTTGCCGCGCCCCACGTCGCCCCGGTCGGTCAGAACCTGTTGGGCCGCGAGCCACTCGGGCGAACCCGTCTTGTAGGGATCGTCGAGGACCGCCCGGGCCGCGATCGCGGCCTCCGTGACGACGTCGGGGGCGGCCGCGGACATCGGTATGGCGGCCGCGATGCCGGCGGTCGCGAGGGCGGGCTTCGATGCGGCCGAGGACGTCTGGGTCATCACCACGCCCGGCCGCTCGGCCAGAATCTCGTCGAGCCAGGTCGTGTGCATCTCGGGCACCGATGTGATCAGCTTCTCGGTGTAGGGGTGGAACGGCGGCGAGAAGATTTCGGCGGTCGGCCCCTGGGCGATGATCTCGCCCTTCAGCATCACGGCCGTGCGATGGGCGATGCGCCGCACCGTGCCGAGGTCGTGCGTGATGAACACATAGGCGAGGCCGAGGTCGTCCTGCAGACCTTTGAGCAGCTTCAGCACCTCCTCGGCCACCAGCGGGTCGAGCGCCGAGGTGGGCTCGTCGCAGATGATGACCTCCGGCTCGGCCGCGAGCGCGCGGGCGATGCAGATGCGCTGCTTCTGCCCGCCCGAGAGCTGGCCCGGGCGCCGGTCGGCGAACTCCTCCGGCAGGCCGACGAGGCGGAGCAGTTCGAGCACGCGGGTCCGCACCTCGCCGCGCGACTTCTTGAAGAAGAGCGCCACGGGCCGGCCGATGATCTGGGCCAGCGTCTGGCGCGGGTTCAGCGCCACGTCGGGCATCTGATGCACCATCTGCAGGCGCCGCAGGATGTCGTCGGGCCGCTGGCCCAACGCCGGCGGCAACGTCTTGCCCTGGAGTTCGATCTCGCCGCTCCAGCGCGGAAGGAGCCCCACGATGATGCGCGCCACCGTGCTCTTGCCGGAACCCGACTCGCCCACCACCGCCAAGGTCTCGCCTTTGGCGAGGTCGAAGGAGATCCCCTTGGCGATCGGCGCGGCGCCGTAGCCGGCCGTGACGTTGGCGATCCGCAGGATGGGCTGAGCGGCCTTGTTGGGCACCGACAAGATGAGCTGCTCGGCCTCGCGGCGTTCGTTGACGAGCGCGCGGCAATATTCGGTGCGGGGGCTTTCGAGGATCTGCTGGGTGTCGCCGACCTCGATCATCTTGCCGTGGCGCAGCACCATGATGCGATGGGCGATCTGCGCCACCACGGCGAGGTCGTGCGTGATATAGAGCCCGGCCGTGCCGAACTCGCGGATGAGGTCCCGCAACAGCGCCAGCACCTCGATCTGCGTGGTGACGTCGAGCGCGGTCGTGGGTTCGTCGAGCACGATGACGTCGGGCCGGCAGCTCATCGCCATGGCGGCCATCACGCGCTGCAGCTGCCCGCCCGAGACCTGGTGAGGGTAGCGCTCGCCGATCGTGTCGGGGTTCGGCAGCTGAAGGATGCGGAACAGCTTGCGCGCATAGGCCTCGGCCTCGTCGCGCGCCATGACGCCATGCACGACGGGCGCCTCGCAGACCTGGTCCATGAGGGTCATGCTGGGGTTGAACGAGGCCGCGGCGCTCTGCGCGATATAGGCGATGCTCTTGCCGCGCGTGTGGCGCCGATAGAGGGCGGTCGAGGCCCGCAGTTCCGTGCCGGCCAGCGTGATGGTGCCGCCGGTGATCCGCATGCCGGCCCGCGCATAGGCCATGGAGGCAAGGCCGATGGTGGACTTACCGGCTCCGGACTCGCCGATCAGGCCGAGAATCTCGCCGCGCTTCAGGGTCACGTCCACGTCGTCGACCAGCACCCGCCCCGTGATGGTCTCGACCCGGAGCTTCTCGAGCGAAAGGATCTGATCGTCCGACATGGTGAGGACCCTTACATTTCCGCCTGGGCACCCGACGGGCGGGCATCGATCGAGAGGAACCAGTCGACCACGAGGTTGATGCCGACCGTGAGCAGCGCGATGGCGCCGGCCGGGTAGAGGGCGGCCGGCAGGCCGAACGAGATGCCGCCGACGTTGTCCTTCACCATGCCGCCCCAGTCGGCGTAGGGCAGCGGCACGCCGAGGCCGAGGAAACTCAGGGCCGCGATGAACAGGAAGTTGAAGCAGAAGCGCAGGCCGAACTCGCTCATCAGCGGCGCCGCGGCATTGGGCAGGATCTCGCGGGTCACCACCCACCACAGGCCCTCGCCGCGCATGCGCGCGACCTCGACGAAGTCGAGCGACACGAGATTGATGCCGAGCGCCCGCGCCAAGCGGAACACGCGCGTCGAATCGAGGAAGCCGATCGTCAGCACCAGCGAGAACAGCGATTGCCCGAGGACGTTGAGGATCATCAGGGCCCAGATCAGCAGCGGGATCGACAGCACCACGTCGACGAGGCGCGAGATCATGGTGTCGGTCCACCTGCCCATTACGGCCGCCACGAGGCCGAGCGTGATGCCGATCGCGAAGGACAGGATCGTGGTCACGAAGGCGATGCCGATGGTCATGCGGGCGCCGTAGATGAGGCGCGTGAACATGTCCCGGCCGATCTGGTCGGTGCCGAACCAGGCGGCACCCGAGGAGGCATCCCAGCCGCCCCCCACCACCTGGGTCTCGCCGTAGCGCGCCAGGTAGGGTCCGGCGAGCGCCACCACGATGTTGAGGATGATGATCAGCAGGCCGATGATCGCGGTCGGCGGCGCCTTGTGGCCGAACAGGGTCATGTCGAGGTCCTTACGGTGCCCAATGATGCTCGCGCCTTGCAGGAGCCGTTTCGTGGTCGCCGCTTCCCCGAAGCGCTTTCCTTGTCGGGCGCCCTCACCGGGGATGACGCAGGCGGGGGTTGAGGATGATGGCGATAACGTCGGCGAAGGTGTTCAGCGTGATGAACACGCTGGCGAAGACGATGCCACAAGCCTCGATCACCGGTACGTCGCGCTTGGTCACGGCATCGATCATGTACTGGCCGACGCCCGGATAGGTGAAGACGTTCTCGACCACCACGACGCCGACCACGAGGTAGGCGAGGTTCAAGGCGATCACCGAGATGATCGGCGACGCCGCGTTGGGCAGCGCATGCCGCGTCACCACCCGGGCGCGGCTCAGACCCTTCAGGAACGCCATCTCGACATAGGCGGTCGACATCGTCGAAAGCACGGAATTGCGCGTCATGCGCAGCATGTGGGCCGTGACCAGGAAGGTCAGGGTGACGGCCGGCAGCGTGACGGCCCAGATGCGCTCGCCGAAGGACGTGTCCGAACTGACGGTCGCCAGCGACGGGAACCATTCATGGTTCACGGTCAGGTTGAGGATCAGGAGATAGCCGACGAAGAACTCCGGCATGGAAATGGCGAGAAGCGCCAGGATATTGGCCAGCCGGTCGGCCAGCCGCCCCTCGCGGATGGCCGCCAGGATGCCGAAGCCGACCGCGAGGGGGAGGGCCATCAGGGCGGCGTAGCTCGCCAGGAACAGCGTGTTCTTGAAGCGCGGCCCCAGGACCTCGATGATGTCCTGCCGGTTGGTGAGCGCGATGCCGAAGTCGCCCCGCAGGACGCCGGCGAACCATGTGACATAGCGGACGAACGCCGGCCGATCGAGGCCGAGCTCGTGGCGATAGGCCGCGAGGTTCTCGGGCGTTGCGTTCTGGCCGAGCACCGACGACGCGACGTCGCCCGGCAGGATCTGCGTGAGCACGAAGATCACGACGGAGACCACCAGCAGGGTGAGCAGCCCGAGACCGATGCGCGACAGGATCATTCGGAGCACGGCGGCATCCTTTCAGGACGAGGCCAGGGGCGTGAGACGACGGCGGGCCCCTTCCGGGCCGAGGCCGCGCCACCGGCTCCCCACCCCGCGCGCTCGGCATCGATGGAAGGCAGGGTCGGACACTCTGCGCTGGATGTCCATCGGACATGTCCGGCGGGGGCGGATCTACACGAAAAAAGACCCGGACGAGCTTCGCTGTCCGGGTCTCGATCCGGTTCAGGCGAACCAGGCTTTTTCGGCGACGCGCTGGTCGCACATGTCGTAGCGTGGATGCGGGGCCGTGCCCTTCACCTTCTTGGAATAGCCGTCGAGGTAATCGCCAACGGCGAAGCAAACCATGCCGCCCGTGTCGGAGATCATGTGCTGGGCGTCGGCGTACATCTGCTTGCGCTTGGCGTCGTCAAGTTCGACACGCGCCGCAACGACGAGCTTGTCGAAGTTCTCGTCGTGCCAATGGGTGTCGTTCCAGTTCGCTGTCGATATAAAGGTCTGCGACAGTTGCAGATCGACGCTCGGCCGGCCGCCCCAGTAGACCGCGCAGAACGGCTGCTTCAGCCACACGTTGTCCCAATAGCCATCGCCCGACACGCGCTTGACGTCGAGGTTGATGCCGGCCTTCTTCATGGCTTCCTGGTAGAGCACGCCAGCATCGGTCGCGCCCGAGAAGGCGCCTTCGGACACTTGCAGCGGGGCGAAGGTCGGGCTGCCGGCCTTCTTCCAGTAGAAGGCCGCTTTGTCGGGGTCGTAGGCGTGGGGCGGGACGTCGGGCGCGAAATACCTGCTCGCTGGGGCGATCGTCGTGTCGTTGCCGATCGATGCATAGCCCTTGTACACGGTATCGACGATTTTCTGCCTGTCGATGCCGTATTTCAGCGCCATGCGGGCATCGTTGCTCTTGAAGGTCGGATCGTCGCAGAGGGCCACAAAGGCAAAGCGGTTGCCGGTCCCCTTGGTCTGCAGAACGTCGACCTTGGGCGACTTCATCACGAAGCTGACCGTCTTCGGGTCGAGGCGGTTCACCGCATCGACCTGGCCGGAGATCAGCGCCTGGGTGCGGGCGGCGGCGTCCGGGATGTAGCGCAGTTCGATGCTGTCGAACCAGGCGCGGTTCGGCTTCCAGTAGTGGCCGGTGTTCTTGGTCAGGATTCGCACGCCGGGCTGGAAGCTTTCCAACGCATAGGCGCCGGTGCCGTCCGGCTTCGAGAAGTCCTTGAAGCCGTTCGGCACGACCAGGATGTGGTAATCTGAAAGATTGTAGGGCAGGTCGGCATTGCCGGATGACAGCGTGATGCCGACCTGGTTGGCATTGATCTTCTTGATGTCGGTAATGGCGCTGAGCAGGTCCTTGGCGGCCGACTTGGTCTCGCCGCGGTGCAGGTTCAGCGAATACACGATGTCGTCGGCGTCGAGCGTCTTGCCGGAATGGAAGGTCACGCCCTTGCGGACGTTGAAGATCCACTCGGTGGCGCCGGGTTTGGTCTCCCAGGATTCGAGCAGCTCGCCGCTGGCGTTGCCTTGCGGGTCGATCTCGACCATGCCGTTCCAGATCTGGTAACCGTAGGAGATCGGCACCGAGTCGGCGTAGGTGCGGGGATCGAGGCTGTCCGAGGCGCTGCCCCCCTCCATGCCGAGGCGCAGCGTGCCCCCCTTCTTGGGCGTATCGGCCGCGAGGGCCGGTCCGCCCATCGCCCCGAAGGCGAGGCCGAGGGCGCTGGCACCGGCCAGCAATTCGCGCCGGTCGATGATGAGGCCCGATGGATCCGAGCCAGTCGATGTCTTGAGTGTCACTGGAAACTCCCCTTCCGCTGTCGATTCGAGCGGCTGTTCTTCTGCTTGCATCCGCCGTCGGTTCTGCAAATTATTGCAAGCCGCGTGCCGCACCCGATCCCGAGTCCGACCGACACTAGGCCAAAGACGACAGGATGTCGCTATTCGGTCTGCGGCATGGAACAGATCTTAGGAAGGCTCGCGAGGAGCGCTCAGGGCGGCGCGGGCGGCAGCAGGAGCCCGGCCGGCCAGGGCTGGTTGGGGCCGGAGGGCAGCTTCAGCTCGGAACTCTCGCCGAGATCCTTGCGCCACAGGTCCGCATAGGTGCCGACGACACGCGTGACGTCGCCGTACCAGCCCGGGCGAAAGCCCAGCGGCGTCGCGGCCTCGGCCAGGGGCGCCGCGGCCGCCCCGGTCCAGCCCGAGCTCGGGAGCACGCCCGCCACCAGCATCTGCAGCGTCACGAAGGTGATAGCGGACCAGCGCGCGTCGTCCACGCCGGTCGCGAGGTCGACGGGGTCGAGGGCCAGCGGCGCGTCCACGATGCGGCTCTTCAGGCCGTGAATACCCCCGTCCCGCCGCATCTCGCCCAGCACGGTGGCTTCGGCTACGACCGCCTGGCAGCGGCCGACATCATAGGCGTCGCGCATCTCGACGTTCTCCTCGAAGCCGAGCCGCATGACGTCGACGCCGTCGCGCTCGAAAGCCGCCTCCATGGCGCGCTGCGCGCCGGTGCCGATCATGAAGCAGACACTTCTGCCGGCGAGGTCGCGCGGCGCCCCCACGGGCGAGGCTTCGGGCACCATGACGCTCTCGGTCTCGATGAAAGCCGGTGGCCCCACCAGCAAACGGCCGACCAGATGCTCCGCCGCCATGGTGCCGGCCGACAGGAAGACCACGTCCTGGCGGTCGTCGCGGACGGAGTCGAATCCCCCGGCTGAATCGAGCAAAGTGAAGGCGCTCCGGCCTTCCGGCCCGAGCACCGCGACGCTGATGGCGCGGCAGAGGTCCACCGCGAGCCCCGTGATGGGGCCGGTCTCGCGGCGCTCGGCGAAGCCTGGCCGTTGCTCGGCCGCGCAGGCGACGCTGCCCGAGGCCTTCACGCGGTCGAGCACCGGGCCGGCCACCGCGGGGCTTGCAATGGTCGTGACCACCAGACCCAAGAAAGCGACCCGTACCCCGCCGAGGGCGCCGACACGTCTCACCTATTATAGGCCGGGAAGGTGATGGGTAGTGTGTTGAAGTTCTCCGGGATCTGGGTCGTGATGGATTGGCGCCGATCCTCCGGCACGACCCCGATGGCCGCGCAGCCCTTGCCGTCGTAGTGGGGCAGGTGGTTCACGGCCCCCTCCGGGATCAGGGCCAGTGAGGCCGGCAACGGCGGCAGCTCACCCGTCAGCCGCTTCGGTTCGAAGGCCGAGAGCAGGTCGTCGGTCTCGGGCGTGTTGATGTCGCGCGGCCCGAGGTGGTGCTGGACGAAGCCGTTGGGGCCGTTGAACCTGGCGTCCTCGCCGGCGATGAGGGCCTGCGCCTCGTCGGGCAGGGTCGCCAGCGGCGGCAGGTCGTAGATGGCGTTCAGCGTCTCGATCACGGCATTGTGGTCGCCTTCCGCGTGCGACACGGCATGGGTACGGGCGTAGGGCGACATCACGATCATGGGGACCCGGAGGCCGCGGGCCAGCGGCAGGCCGTCGGGGCCGTAGGAGAGGATGCGCGGGGCTACGTGGTCGTAGAAGCCGTCCGATTCGTCGTAGGTGATGATGATGGCGCTCTGGGCCCAGAGGGTGGGATCGCTCGCCACCGCGTTGACGACGCGCGCCGCCATGCCTTCGCTGAGCTGGCGGTCGCTGTAGCCGGGATGGTCGTCGTCGCCGCCCTTGTTGGACGCGACCGTCAGGCGCTCCATGGCGCTGAGGCCGGCGGGGTTCGGGTAATTGGGATTCTGGATCGGCGGCTTGTCGCCCGCCACCGCCGCGAAGCCGCCGCGGATGTAGAACACGCCGCCGTCGAGCGGCAGCTTGCCGTCCTTCATGTCCGAGAAGAAGTCGCCGAGCCCGCGCATGTTCTTGGCAAAATCCGGGTTGTTGGCGATGTAGCCGAAATACTGAGGACCCTGGTGGTGGCTCACGTAGCTATCGTGCGAGGCCTCGCCGGCCGCATCCATCGGCTCGTGGTCGTAGCCCTCCTGGTACCAGCGCCAGGACACGGGCGCGCCGCCGCGCGACGCGATGAAGGGGATGTCCTGCTTGATGTCCGGCAGGTCGAAATCGGCATTGTAATCGTTGCTCGTGACCCGCGTGGCGTTGCGGCCCGCCATGGTGAGGGGAACGGTCGCGAAGGTCATGTTGGAGGCGATGTTCGAATTCTTGTAGCCGTCGCGGGGACCGGCCGGTTGGCGGTTGGCCGCTGTCGTGTCGAACTGCGAGCCGTAGAAGGGCTGCGGGTCGTTGACGAAGGGCGGCCCCTGCGTGGTGCCGTGGTTCTCGCCCGACGTGTAGCTCTTGCCCTCGGGGCCGTGCTTGACCCATTGCGTCTCGCCGGACTGGCCCGCGATCATGGCGATGGCATTGGGGGTCGAGGGCGTGTCTTCGGTCGCGAAGATGTGGTCGAACAGCGTGAAGTTCCTGGCATAGGACCAGAAGAACGGGATCGTGTCGCAGTCGACGTAGCTCATCACGAGGTCGGCGTAGTTCTTGGCCATGCTGGCACTCTTGGCACCGCCGCTGGCCACGAAGCGCCCGTATTCGGTGGCCGCGAAGCCATCCATGCGCGGCACCCCGTCGGGACCGACATCGAGCTTCTTGGCGAGACCCTTGTGGCTATGGTCGACGCTGTCCAGGAAGGTCGCGTTCTGCTCGGGGCCGATACGGAACGGCTGCGCGGTGCGGTCCTGGCCCTGCCAGTCCTTGTAGCGCTGCACGAAGCCCGGCGTATGGGCGGCATCGCGCGGGCCCATGCCGTCCGAGAACAGGCCGTCGGCGCCCGGGAAGGAGCCGAACTCGTTGTCGAAGCTGTGGTTCTCGTTGAAGATCACGAAGACGTAGCGGACGCGTTTGCGAAGCGCCGCGATCAGGGCGTCGCGCGTGGTCGCAGGGCCAGCGGCCGGATCCACGACATAGGGCTTCAGATCGTCGCCTGGACCGGGCTGGAGATGGACGAGGCTCCCGGCCGGCCGCGCGGCCTCGTCCGTCGCCGGAGCCGCCGTTTGTGGGAAAGCCGGTCCGCTCGCGAAAGTCGAGAGCGCCAGAATCGTCGCAACGAGCAGTCTCATGAAAGTCTCCGACCGCGTGGGGTCGGGCCGCCGACCCCACGCTGGCGCAAGCATAGGCTCAGATCCATGACGAATCCACGACATTGCGGTTGCCGCGATTGTCCGCCACGTAAGGGCTGCTTAGCCCGCTCGGGGCCTCGTCTGGGGCGCTGCGTTCAAGCCTGTCCCGCGATAGCCTGTTCGACCTGGTGGAACAGCCGCTCTGCGCCGGGCGCCGATGCGGACCGCGCCGGGAAGGGGCGGGCCGGGAACGCCCAGGCCGCCAGCCCCGCGAGCAGGCGCATGGATTTCGTCTGCGCCCGGATCTGCCACGGGGCCTGCTTCCGCGCTGCCGTGCCGGCGCGCGAAATGGTGGAGGTGGCGCGCGGCGCCTCGATCGGCAGCGGCAGCACCGCGCGGACGCGGATGCGGAGGTCCCAGGCGCGGTCGAAGGCATGGTCATAGGGAAACCGCATGGGCAGCAGCCGGTCCAGCAGCGCGGCCGCGCCAACCCGGTTCACAAGGTAGGCGGCCGAGCCCGCCGACCGTAGGGGCAGCGCGCAAAGGCGCGCACCCTCGGCGAGCCGTCGGATCGGCAGGCCGACGGCGCCGTGATGGGCCTCGAGCTTGACGAGGTCCCAGTCGTCGCGCGCGCCTTCGGCCGTCAGCGTCCGGACGAGCCGGACGGCCTGCGGCGTGACCTGGGCGTCGTCCTCGAGCACCACGGCGTAGCGCGCCGGCAGTGCCAGGAACGCCGTCATGGCCCGCAGATGGCTCAGGAAACAGCCGACCTCGTCGGGCAGGAGCTCGCGCCCGTGGTGGGCGCGGTAGTATCCGGCGTCGACGCCGGGGAGCGGCAGGGCGAGCCTCCGGCCATCGATCGCCGGCACCCGCATCCAGTCGATCGCCAGCGCATCGAGCCGCCCCGCCAACTCGGCCAGCCGCTCGGGCGACCTGTCGAGATTGATGGCCAGCCACGCGACACCGGATGTCGTCGGCGCTGCGGTCAAGCTCCGCCCTCGGCGTAACAGCGCTCGATCCGGGCTACCTCCCGCTGCGAGCCGAACATCAGCGAGGCGCGCTGGTGCAACGTCGTGGGTTCGATGTCGAGCACCGCGCCCTGTCCCGTGATGGCGTGCCCGCCGGCCTGTTCCACCACGAAGGCGATCGGCGCGGCCTCGTAGAGCACGCGGACGCGGCCGGCCCCGTAGCCGGGACGCGCGTCGCCGGGGTAGAGAAACACGCCGCCGCGGATCAGGATGCGGTTGCAATCCGCCACCAGCGACGCCACCCAGCGCATGTTGGTGTTCTCGCCGCGCGGCCCTTCGGCGCCCGCGAGGCATTCCTCGATATAGCGCTGGACGGGCATCGGCCAGTGCCGCCTGTTCGACATGTTGATGGCGAATTCCCGCGTCTCGGACGGGATCCGAAGGCCGTCATGGGTCATGGCGAAGCCGTTGCGGCGCCGGTCGAGGGTGAAGCAGACGGTGCCCTGGCCCACCGTCAGCACCAGCGTGGTCTGCGGGCCGTAGAGCACGTAGCCGGCCGCGAGCTGGTTGCGGCCGGGCTGCAGGAAGGCCGCGCTCGAGACCGGGTCGGTGCCGGGCTTGACGGGGAGGATCGAGAAGATGGTGCCGATCGACACGTTGATGTCAATGTTGGAGGATCCGTCGAGCGGGTCGAAGGCCACCAGCAGGCTGGCATCGGGCCTGCCCGGCACCGGGTGCTCGTCCTCCTCCGACGCGATGGCCGCCACGGGGGCGCGCCGGCAAGCCTCGATCAGCATGCGGTCGGTGAGGTCGTCGAGACGCTTCTGGGTCTCGCCCTGCACGTTCTCGGTCACGGCGGCACCGAGGTCCTGGTTGAGGTTGCCCTCGGCCACCAGGGTCGAGATGTCGCGGCAGGTGTCGGCGATGACCTCCACGGTCGCGGCCACCGGGGCCCGCTGCGCATCGCTACCCGCCCAGGCGTCGAGGTAAGCGGCGAGGAGTTCACCAGCCATGTCGTTCCCCTGATTCGACGTGCCGTGCGGGAGGTAGCACAAACCGGCCCGCACGACAGGACCATATCGAGGCCTCGACTCGAAGCCATGTCGGCCTATGACGATTCGCCCATCGAACATCGCGGCCCGCGATCCGTTGCCCCGGCATGAGCGACTTTCCCGAACTGCCCGCCCAGGCCTTCGCCAAACGCGACCCCTCGCCCGATCCGCTGTTCTACGCGGAGCCGCGGTTCGTCACCCACATCGACGATCGCGCGATCGCGGCCGTCACCGACGTCTATCGCCAAAGCTTCGCGCCGGGCGACGTCCTGCTCGACCTCATGTCGAGCTGGGTCAGCCACCTGCCCGACGACATCGTCTATGGTGGCGTCGTCGGCCTCGGCATGAACCGGGCGGAACTCGAGGCCAACCCGCGCTTGAGCCGCCGCATCGTACAGGACCTGAACCGCCTGTCCACGCTGCCGTTCGAGGACGGCAGTTTCGACGGCGCCGCCGTCTGCGTGTCGGTGCAATACCTCCAGCAGCCGGTCGCGACGATGCGTGAGGTGCTGCGCGTGCTGAAGCCCGGCGCGCCCTTCGTGGTGACCTTCTCGGACCGCTGTTTTCCCACCAAGGCGGTGGCGATCTGGCAGGCCGGGGACATCGACAACGTCGCGCTCGTGTCGCTCTACCTCGCGCGCGCCGGCTTCGAGCCGATCTCGGCGCGGCAGATCCTGGCCCGCGACCGCGGCGGAGACCCGCTCTGGGCCGTCACGGGCCACGCGCCGGGGGCGGCGGCGGCGTGACGGACGCCCAACTGTTCGGTCTCGCCAATGCGGTGCCGTTGCTGGGCTGGCTGGCGCTTTGCGCGGCGCCGCTGGCGCGCGCCGGGACGGTGGCGGCGGCGCGCGTGGTGGCCGTGGTACTGGCGGTCGGCTACGGGGTGATGGTCAGCGCCGCTCTGGCCACGGCGGGCCGCGCCCTGCCGGATCTCACGACGCTGTCGGGCCTCGCCCGTGCCTTCTCGGACCCGCACGTCATGCTGATCGGCTGGGTGCATTACCTCGCCTTCGATCTGTGGACCGGGGCCTGGGAGGTCGAGGAGGCCGGCCGCCGCGGCATGCCGCACCGGGCCGTGCTGCCGTGCCTGGTGCTGACGTTCCTGGCCGGACCGATCGGGCTCGTGCTGTTCCTGCTGCTGCGGACCGGGTGGAGGCGCGCGCTCGGCGAGGGTCCCCCGGAGAGTCGATCGGGTTCGAGGGCGAGTTGACCACCTCCCGCGGCCCATCACGGCACGCGGGATCGCCAAGGACCGACCCGGCGGGTCGCGGGTCCGTTCGCTGCGTCTAATGAAACTCCAGCTTTGCCGGGCGCGACCCATCTCCCGACAAAGGACCCGATGGGCGTGCCGAACGAAATCGCTCGTGGGAGGAAGCGACGTGATGCGGTCGGAACCCGCGGTACCGGAAAGACCGATGGCGATAATGCCGGTAGCCGTGATGCCGGTAGCGATGACGTCGGCCGCCATGGCGCCGTCCATGGTGATACCGGCATGCGGCATCCAGGGTCGCCGCCGCTTCCTGCCCGAAGCGTGGGATCGCCTCCGCCTGGGCTGCCGCGATGCTGCCCAGGAACGCGATTGCCAGTCCCAGCGCCAATCCAAGGTACGTCCGACTCTGCATGATGCGGTGCTTCCAGGGTGCTCGACGATCCGCGAGGACGCGGACGTCTCCGCCGACATCAGACCACGCTCAACGTGGCCGAAAAGTTTCCCGGACCCGAGACCATGGCGGTTCGGTGACCACGGCCGATCGGTGCGCGGCGGCGGCACGGCATCGGTTGCAACGTCCGCCCGACGTGCGTCGCGGTCGCTCACTGATCGTGACGCCAGATCCCGAGGCGACCCGAACGCGCCTGATCCTCCGCGGCCAGAAGCTCGGGCGGGGCGCCGTCGGCCGCCCGGGCCCCGCCGGCCGACAGCACCAAGGCCGACAGGTCTTCGCCGTCGATCCGGCATCGCGCCGTGTCCTGGCCGAGCGGCGTGCAGGTTACGTCGCGACGGCCCACGAACCTCGCCAACTGGCGTGCCAGGCGGCCTCCCTCTCCGACCACGCCCTGGAGATGGAAGACGCGGCCGTCCCGGAATGCCAGCGTCCCGGTATCGACGACGGCGGGTGTGCCGCGGACACCCTCGGGCGTTCTCGCGGCCGCCGCGGGCTGCGCGTCGGCCGAAGCGACGCTGGCCGAAGCGACGCTGGCCGAAGCGGCGGCGGCAGGCTGGGGCGTAGGCCGCAGCAGCGGCTCCGCCCGGTCCACGAAGTCGTGGAACATCTTGGCCGGCAGGTCACCGCCGACGACGCGGTTCATGGGCGATCCGTCATCGTTGCCGACCCACACGCCGACCGTCAGTTGGGGCGTGAAGCCGACGAACCAGGCATCGCGATAGTCCTGGCTGGTTCCGGTCTTGCCGGCAGCCTCGAACCCGGTGGGATGGGCGGCCTTTCCGGTACCTTCGTCCACGACGGCCTGCATGGCGTCGACCATCAGGTCGCGGGCGGGCCCGATGGCATTGCCGGGCATGCGGGGAGGACGGGTATAAAGGGCCTGCCCCTTGTCGCCGCGCAGCTCCGCCACGCTGTAAGGGTCGAGCCCCGTGGTGTTGGCGGCGACGTTCGCGTAGGCGCGCGTCATCTCCATCAGCGTCACCTCGGCGGTGCCGAGCACGAGGCTCGGCACGTTCGGCAGGTCCGACACGATCCCGAGGCGGCGCGCGGTCTCGATCACGGACGGGATCCCGACCGCCTGGCCGAGCTGCGCCGCAACGGTATTGACCGATTCCGCAAAGGCGCTGCGCAGATCCATGCGCCCCCGGAAACCCGGCTCGGCGTTCACCGGCGTCCAATCCCCGATGCGGATCGGCTGGTCCACCATGGTGGAGCCCGGGGTAAAGCCCTTCCCGAAGGCCGTCAGGTAGACGAACAGCTTGAACAGCGAGCCGGGCTGCCGCTTTGCCTGCGTGGCATGGTCGAACTGGCTGGCCTCGTAGTCGCGCCCTCCCACGAGTGCCACGATGGCGCCGTCGGGCCGCAATGCCACGAGAGCGGCTTGGCTCGCCTTCCGGCTCTGGCCTTCGGCATCGAGCCTGCGTTCGACCACTCCCTCGGCGAGCCTCTGCAGATCCTGGTTCAACGTCGTGCGGAGCGTGATGTCCCCGGCCGCGCCGTTCGGCAGGCCGCGGGCCGCGGCCGCCACCATGTCGATGAAGTAATTCGTGCCGGGCGGCGTTTCGGGCGGGGTCTTGAGCGTGATCTGCTCGCGCCGCCCTGCATCCGCCTGCTGGGCCGTGATGGCGCCGGTGTCGGCCATGGCCTGCAGCACGGTGTCGGCGCGCTCCCGGGCGCCGCCGAAGTTGCGGGTCGGCGCCAGTTGCGAGGGCGCCCTGACGAGGCCTGCCAGCATGGCGCATTCGCCGAGCGTGAGATCGCGGGCGTTCTTGCCGAAATACCGGTGTGCCGCCGCGTCCGCGCCATAGGAGCCGGCCCCGAAATAGGCCGTGTTGAGGTAGCGCAGCAGGATCTCGTCCTTGGACAGGTGCGCTTCCATCCACAAGGACAGGACCGCTTCCTGGACCTTGCGACGCAGCGTCTTGTCGGCGGAAAGATAGGTCAGGCGGACCAGCTGCTGGGTCAATGTCGACCCGCCCTCGCGCGATGCGCCGCCGGCCCGGGCATCGCGCCAAAGTGCGCGCAGCGTTCCGCGCGGGTCGATGCCGTGGTGGTCGTAGAAGCGGCGATCCTCGATCGCCACGACGGCCTTGCCGAGATAGGGCGGCAGATCGCCTCGCTCGAGCTTCGCGCCCCGGAACGTGCCCCGGGTGGCGAGGGTCGATCCGTCGGCCGATTCCATCACCATGGCGCGCTGCTTGGGATCCACGTCGAGGCCGCCGTCGATCGGCAGGCCGGCGAGGCAAAAGAGGACGTAGGCGAGCGGGACCAGCGGCGCCATCACGACCGCGAGCGCCGCTGCGACGAGCCAGCGCCGGCGGCCCGACCCGCGCGAAGCGGCAAGCGGCGCAGCGGGGCGAAGCCGCGGCTCGCCGGACTGCGGCGGGGGCGGGGCCGCGGAGCGCGCCCAGGGACGGCCGGCGGCCGGGAGGCCCGATCCGAGCCTGCCAGCCGCCGTTTCGAGCCCCAAGCGGCATCGCCGACCGAACTCCCAGGCGACACGCAGGACCAGGCCTGCCAGATGCCGAACCAGAACCCGCGCCGCCGCCGCGAGAGCGGCGGCCGCTGCCCTCGCGGCGTCGGTCGGTCGCGGTTCGGCTTCGGCAGGGTTCGTGCCCGGCAGCCCGGGCCGCGCCGCAGGCGGCGGGGCCATGCCGCGGTCTTCACCGTCGATGTTCAATCGAACTCCACAATCGGTCCCGCACGGCCGCCCCACACGGCCGGCGCGTCTCGTCGGCTGCGCGATCGGTCCATGTAGCATCGCGGTTCACCGCTGACAGCAGCCTGTCGGACATTCAGGTTACCGCCCGAAGACCGGCCGGGGCCGTATCGAAAGCGCTCCGGCGCCATCGGGGTCCGGGTTCGCGCAGGCAATCGGACACCACGATGATGCTGCCGCCGAACGCGATCAGCACGGCGACCGCGGCGACGAGCGCTTCCAGGCTCACGCCCGCCCGCCGGCCCTCACCGGCCCGGCACTGCCGAGGCCAGACCCGGGGAGACGGCATTGCGGCTCTGGGCCTTGTCGATCTCCTGCTGGAGGACATAGTTCAGCGCGGTCCGCAGCACCGCGATCGCGGCGAGCTGGCCGATCTCGGTCCAGGTCGGCGCCACGGCGGTGCGCAGGATATCGGCCGCGAGCTCGAATTCCAGCGCCACCGCGAGCCAGCGGCCGAGCCGCAGCCGGACCTCCTCCTTGCGGTCGGCGGGCTCGCCGGCCCCGCCACCCCGCGACGCGCCGGGCAGGAACAGCGAGAGCGCCCCGATCGTCGCCTCGATCGTCGCCAGGCCGATGATGAGCGCCGCCGCAGCCTCGGTGCCGATCGCGAGCCACAGCGTGATGGCCTTGAAAATGTCTTCCATCGCGGCACAACCCGGGGACCCGACGATGGTTGCGGGGCCGGCGTTGTCGGCGGGCGCGCGCAACTGGTACAGAGGTCGACGGAGGGCACCATGGCGGACGAGGACAGATCATCGCGTTCCGGCGCGCCGGACGGAATCGGCGAGGAGGCGCGAGCGGGGTGGCGCGTTCTCGACGAGCAGCGGGCCAGGATCGATGCGCTGCGCAAAGCCCTGCTGGCGGACGAAAAGGGTGGTGATCCGGCACAGTTCGACTTCGAATCTTTTTTTGCCGGGAAGCCTGCGGACGACACGCCGTCCTCGTGAGAGGCCGCCCCTGCGAAGCGCTCCTGCTCGCCGTTGCCAAACCATTCCGCCTCGCCCAATCTCCCGGCGCAAAGCCGCGATCGACGCCCGGGGCAGGGGAGGCACCATGGAGAGCCGCTACCGCGAGGTCTACGATGGCTGGCGCCGCGACCCGGAGGCCTTCTGGCGCGAGGCCGCCCGCGCCATCGACTGGATCCACCCGCCCGATCGCATCTTCGATCCCGAGGCCGGTCCCTACGGCCGCTGGTTCCCGGATGCCAGCCTCAACATCTGCTTCAACGCGCTCGACCGCCATGCCGACGGCGGGCGCCGCGACCAGGTGGCGCTGATCTACGACAGCCCGCTCGCCGGCACGGTCGAGCGCTTCACCTATGGCGAGTTGCGCGATCAGGCGAGCACGCTTGCGGCCGTGCTGCGGCGGCAGGGCGTCGAGAAGGGCGACCGCGTCGTCATCTACATGCCCATGATCCCGCAGGCCGTGACGGCGATGCTGGCCTGTGCGCGGATCGGCGCCGTCCATTCCGTGGTGTTCGGCGGCTTCGCGGCGAACGAGCTCGCCAAGCGCATCGACGACGCCCGGCCGAGGCTCGTCATGACGGCCTCGTGCGGGCTCGAGCCGAACCGCATCGTGCCCTACTGGCCGCTGCTCGACGAGGCGCTCCGGCTCGCCGCGCACAGGCCCGAGCGCTGCCTCGTGTGGCAGCGCGAGCGTTCCCGCGCGGCGCTCGTCGCCGGCCGGGACGTGGATTGGGCCGAGGCGGTGGGCATCGCCGAGGCCGAGCGCGACACGGCCGATTGCGTGGCCGTGCAGGCGACCGACCCGCTCTACATCCTCTACACGTCGGGCACCACGGGCCTCCCCAAGGGCGTGGTGCGGGACACCGGCGGCTATGCGGTGGCGCTCGCCTGGTCGATGCCGAACCTCTACGGCGTCGAGCCGGGCGAAGCCTTCTGGACCGCGTCCGACATCGGCTGGGTGGTGGGCCACAGCTATGTCGTCTACGGGCCGCTGATCCACGGCGCCACGACGGTCCTCTACGAGGGCAAGCCGGTCGGTACGCCGGATGCCGGCGCCTTCTGGCGGGTCTGCGCCGACCATCGCGTAACGGCCTTCTTCACGGCCCCGACGGCCTTCCGGGCCATCCGCAAGGAGGACCCCGACGGGCGCCTGCGCGGCCAGCACGACCTCGCGAGCCTGCGCACCCTGTTTCTGGCCGGCGAGCGGGCCGACCCGACCACGGTGCGCTGGGCCGAAGACCAATTCGGCCTGCCCGTGGTGGACCATTGGTGGCAGACGGAAACGGGCTGGTGCATCGCCGGCAACCCGGTGGGGCTCGGCCTGCTGCCCGTGAAGCACGGCTCGCCCACCGTGCCGATGCCGGGCTTCGCCTTGAAGGTGGTGGACGAGGCCGGCCATCCGGTGCCGCCCGGCCGCATGGGGTCGCTGGTGGCCGAACTGCCGCTGCCGCCCGGTGCCCTCGTGACGCTGTGGAACCAGGACGACCGCATGCACGCGAGCTATCTCGCGGCCTTCCCGGGCCATTACGAGTCGGGCGACGCCGGTATCATCGACGCTGACGGCTACGTCTTCGTCATGGGACGGACCGACGACATCATCAACGTGGCAGGGCACCGCTTGTCGACGGGCGGCATCGAGGAGGTACTGGCGACCCATCCCGCGGTCGCCGAATGCGCCGTGATCGGGATCGCCGACGCGCTCAAGGGCGAGGCGCCTCTGGGCTTCCTGGTGCTCAAGGCCGGGAGCGGCCGCACCGGCTCCGAGGTCGAGGCGGAAGCCGTGGCGCTGGTGCGCGACCGCATCGGCCCGGTGGCCGACTTCAAGCTCGCGGTCGCGGTCGACCGCCTGCCCAAGACGCGCTCGGGGAAGATCCTGCGCGGCACCATGAAGAAGATCGCCGACGGCACCGCCTGGACCCTGCCCGCCACCATCGAGGATGCGGCCGTGCTCGACGAGATCACGGCCGCCCTGAAGGCGCGCGGCCGGCCGGCACCGGGGCAGGGCCGCTAATGCACCGACTCAGACGGAAGGTACACCTACCGTCTGAGATGAATCGGTGCACCGCCTCTAAGCTGGTGGGCCGACTGTTCCAGACGGATGGATCATCCGTCTGGGTCGGACCACTAGAGTTTGTCATGCTGTCGCCGACATGCGCCAGCTCTAAAAGGCGGCCTCGGCCGTCAGTGCCACAGACGGCGATCATGCCGCCGGGCCGAGAAGAAGCGGCCTGGATCCCGATCGGCTCCGAGCGCCGTGGCGTCCCGCAGGTCCTGCCGGCTGAGGCCGATGTCCCGCAACTGATGGTCGTCCATGGCGCCGAGAGAGTCGAGGATGCGGCGGTTCTCGCTCATGCGGAACGGCCACATGATGACGGCATCGGCCGTAGCGAGGGCCGCGGCGGCCAGTCGAGACAAGATGGCGAATGCGCGTTCAGCGGGCGAGCGGCGGGGCCTTTCGAGCATCAGCAGCATGACGGTACCCTCGATAGGACGGACCACCACGGCCGCCCTTGACACCAAGGTGGTGCCGGACCATTGATAGGTCTAACGAATGTTTCTCATGCGATCCATTGCGAAACGGCATCGATCATGCTCGACACCGACCAGCTCCGCTCCTTCCTGGCCATCGTCGACACCGGCAGCTTCACGCGCGCCGCCGACCGGGTGAACAAGACCCAGAGCGCCGTCTCCATGCACGTCCGCCGGCTCGAGGAGCGGCTGGACCGGCCGCTGTTCGTCAAGCAGGGGCGCGGCACGCGGCTTTCGCCCGACGGCGAGCGCCTCGTGGAACATGCCCGCCGCATGCTGCAGGTGGAAGCCGCCGCGATGGCCGACATGACCGCCAAGGGACTGACAGGACGCGTGATCTTCGGCATTCCGGACGATTACGTCGAGCCCTTCCTGCCCGACATCGTCACGCGGTTCACGCGCCGCCATCCGCAGGTGGAACTGTCGGTGCTCTGCTATCAGAGTATCGAAGTCGCGGAGCGCATCCACACGGGAGAGCTCGACGTCGGCGTCGCCACCGATTGCGCCGAGATCCGCGGCATCGAGATCCTGCGCGAGGAGCCGCTGTGCTGGGTGGCGGGCTTGCGGGCCGGCCCGATCGAGGAGCGGCGTCCCCTGCCGCTGGCGCTCGCCGCCCCGAGTTGCGCCTGGCGCCAGCAGGCGTTCCAGGCCCTTGAGGCGGCCGGCATCCCGTCGCGGCTGTTCCTGATGTCGGCCAATTATGCCGCCATCGCGCCCATCGTCCAGGCCGGCCTCGCCCTGACCGTGATTCCGGCCGCCTCGGTCAATCCCGCGACGCAGCGCGTGCTGGGTCCCGAGTCGGGCCTTCCGCCGCTCCTGCCCATCCGGGTGGGCCTGCTGCGCGGCTCCTCGGGCCACTCGGAAGGCGCTGCTGCGCTGTGTGAGGAGATCCGGGCGAGTTTGGGGCAGGGCATGGCGGGGCAGAGGGAAGCGGCGTGAGGGGGAGGTGATTCGGGTTGCGGAGGTGTGGTCTGGTTCGTATTCGTGTTCGTACAGTAGTTCTATTCATTTATGAACGGAGGCCAAGCCCGCAAAAAAGGGACGCTTGCAAAGAACGCGTAAGCTGGATCACTGTGAGAGACGAAACTCTTGGGTTCCTTCGCGAGGATCGCGTCGTGAAGCGCAGTAACATTGGCAAACAAGCGTTCTCCCCTTTCGCGCGTGGCTTCGCTTCACCCTGCCTCAACAGGCCAACCGCTTCAATCCTTCGTGTTCTTACCGGTTCTTACCGAGCCATAGCGCCGGCCGGGAGCGCCCGCCTTGATGATGCCTTCATCACTTGCACTCGAGCCACTCCCGTCACGCCGGCTAATTGATTTGCAGGTTCACGCCGCGCGCAGCAACGGCTTGATGCTGTCGATCACCGGGCCGAGCGCGCGTGCCGCCCGCTCGAGGTCGAACCGTTGCTGGAGGTTCATCCAGAACTCCGGCGTGGTGTCGAAGACGCGCCCGAGGCGGATGGCGGTATCGCCACTGATGCCGATCTCCTCCGCCGCAACCCGCTCGATCCGGGTGCGGGGCACACCGCAGGCTCTCGCGAGCGCATAGGCCGACAGGCCGAGCGGCATCATGAACTCCTCCCGCAGCACCTCGCCCGGATGCAGGGGCGGCAACGGCGCGTCTTCCGTCATCGTCTCGTTCCCTAATGGTAGTCCGTGATTTCCACGTCTGCTGGTCTGGCATCCGTCCACTGGAAGCAGATCCGGAACTGATCGTTGACCGATATGGCGTGCTGGCCGAACCGCTCCCGCTCCAGCGGATGCAATCGATTGCCCGGAGGGCTCCGAAGATCCCCAAGCGTCTTGGCCGCATCCAGAAGCCGCAGCTTCCGGCGCGCGACACGTTCGATGCCGGCAGGAAATCGCTTCGGGGCGCGACCGTGGAAGACAGCTTCCGTCACCCTGTCCTTGAAGCTGACGATGATCGCCCCATCCCGGAGCCCGCATAGTATCAAGGAATGAGACTAAGGCAAGTGCCTGCAGTCTGTCATCGATCCTCACACCCCGCCGTACATCCGCCCCGGGTTGAACAGCGCGCCGGGATCGAAGCTCGCCTTGATGCGGGCCGTGACGGCCCGCAGCGCCGGCACCAACGGCTCGAACACGTCGACCGCGGCCCGCACGGCGTCGGGCGCCCGCACCAGCGTGGCATGCCCACCCCCGACCGCCGCCACGGCGGCCCGGATGGCCGCCGCCCCGGCATCGCGCTCGGGGCGCGTCGCCAACCACAGCAGCCCGCCGCTCCAGTCGAAACAGTGCCGCTCGGCGACGGCGCGCAGGCGCTCGGCCAGGGCCGGCCCGCGGGTCGGCGCCACCGACACGCGCCACACGGCCTCGTCGTCCTTTGCCCCGAGCGCCAGCCCGTCGCGGAGCGCGCTCCACAGCGCCGCGGCCTCGCCGGCCTCCAGCCGCTCGGGCGTGCCGAACTCGCCCAGAAGGGCCGAGAGCCGCGTGGCCCGGTCCTCGACGGAACTCGCGAAACCCTCGAAGCGCAGCAGGGTCCGCGCCGACGCTGCGCCGGCGCCGGGCAGGTGCGCCGCGCCCGTCATCTCGAACGGCGAGCCGACGGCACGGCACAGAGCCTCCACGGCGCGGGCGTCGTCGAGCCCGTGGAACGCCAGCGTGGCGCTGGTTTCCGGCTTCGGCACAACCTTGAATGTCACTTCGGTGAGGAAGCCCAGCGTGCCGTGCGCCCCGCATTCGAGCTTCACCAGGTCGAGCCCGGTGACGTTCTTCATGACCCGGCCGCCCGACGTCACGGACTCGCCGAGACCGTTGACGAGTTTCACGCCGATCAGGTGGTCGCGGATCGCGCCGGCTGCGAAGCGGCGCGGCCCGGACGCATTGGCAGCGACGAGGCCGCCGACCGTGGGCTCCCCTTTTGTCCCGTAAAGCCCCCGGTGGTCCATCGGCTCGACGGGGAGCATCTGGCCGCGCCCGCCGAGTTCTGCCTCGAGCACCCGCACCGGCGTGCCGGCCCGGGCCGCGATGACGAGTTCCGAGGGTTCGTAGAGCGTGACGCCGGTGAGGCGCTTCGACGACAGCACGTCGGTGGTGTTGTCGGGCCGGCCGAGCCCACGGCGGGTGCCGCCGCCCTCGAGCGACAGTGGCCGCCGGGCGGCGCGCGCCTCAGCAACGCGGTCCCGCACCTCGGCGTCGCTCGCTGGCTCGTGCAGGCTCAAGCGGCGGCCGTCGCCGGAGCCGCCAGAGCCGCCGCCGCGGCCCGCCCCTCGGGCGCGAGCGCCTCCGGCGGAACGCGGCCCGCGAGCGGGAACACCTTGGCGGGGTTGAGCAGCCAGCGCGGATCGAAGGCGGCCCGCACGCGCATCTGCTGGTTGAGGTCCTCGGGCGTGAACTGGCAGGGCATGAGGTCGCGCTTCTCGATGCCGACGCCGTGCTCGCCCGTGAGGCAGCCGCCAACTTCGACGCAGAGCCTGAGGATGTCGTTGCCGGCCTCCTCGGCCCGCTCCAGCTCGGCGGGGTCGTTGATGTTGTAGAGCACCAGCGGATGCAGGTTGCCGTCCCCGGCGTGGAACACGTTGGCGGCCTTGAGGCCGTAGCCGTCGGTGATCTGCCGGATGCGGCGCAGCACCTCGGGCAGGCGCCCGGTCGGGATGGTGCCGTCCATGCAGATGTAGTCGGCGACCCGGCCCGTGGCCCCGAAGGCGGACTTGCGCCCTTTCCAGATGGCGGCCGTCTCGGCGGCCGAGCGGCTCTCCTTGATGGTCTTGACGCCGT
>JAABUY010001418.1_pt1 | contig 32376 bp, 41 predicted proteins | sample 5560271 | NCBI WGS metagenome assembly JAABUY01 (sample SAMN10711886, study PRJNA513374) | rock metagenome | isolation source: Antarctica rocks | place: Antarctica: Victoria Land, University Valley | reverse complement strand
GTTAGCTTATGTTCTTCTGAGCCATATAGATAGCCGGTCCTTCCCTCCTAGATACTTTCCTTCCTTAGCATTTATATACTCGTTACATTACACCCATATGACTCGCTCTATGCTGGCCCCTAACAGTCAAGAACTACTGAACTTTATTCAGGAAATCGAGACAACTTCTCATGATGTATGCGGGAAAGGATCCTTTCTATATATTCCACTAAGAATTCCTCATTTGACTGTTGTATTCTCGACAATATGTTGGTCGAGCCTTAAATCTGTCTCAGGGATCTCAACGTCATTCCAGAAATCTTGCCAACAGAACATCCGATGAAGTTCAGCTGAGCTCATCAAAAGGTACAGATGCTGAATCGTTTCACACAATCAAACACGATCAAAGGTCTCGCTCATACGAAATTTCACATCAAAACCCATTGGCTCAATATGTGCTCGGGCCCTGCGAGGAGGTAGTGTAATTGTAGCCATGAGACGACGAAAGCACTTCAAAGTATTTACGCTGGCTAGATTGTCTTCGTATAGTATGTAACTCAACAAGTCTTGTCACACTTAATACTACGATTTGCGTTCAAGCACAAATCATTTAGCATCCTAGGCTTATTTTTCTCATTACTGACTTACCAGTGTTGTCAGAACAAGAAGCTTGACCACGAATCTTGTGTTGAATTTCCAGACCTTCTTCACCAAACTTCTGTGACTGCTGCAGCATTACAACACTCTCGGAAAAGCACTGATATTGATTTATGTCATGGTCCTTCTGCTTTGTTGCTGCACTTTTCGGTGATTCTGGAAGTACTTGTCTCCTTCTGGTAATGATCTTGGTTCGACAGTGTTCGCGACGTGACATCTTCTCGATGAGCGCTGCCATTCGTGGAAAACTTTCTTTGCTCACGACAGCTTCAGGACAAGGGTCCTGTGAGGGAGAAGACATGATATTTGACATGATCTCGGTCTGACACTCTATACAGACAGCTCGACAGTCATCAATCCAGGCGAAATCAGAGGTAGCGATGGAGTAAAGAACGAAGACCTCCAGGATCGCTCGAACGTAGGTGAACAATAACTTGTCATTTTCAAAGACGCATACTTTAGTTAATAGAAAAAAGATAACAGCGCGGAAAGTTTTACGACCGGTAGCCGAGAACTTCTGCAACATGCTTTGTAGTTGAGCAACGTTTTTGTCCTGTTCTCGTAGCGATGCCGCCGTGGATGGATCACTCAATCGGGCGCTGGCAACATAGCGATCTTGTCGTAAAAAAGAGCGCATATGCTGCCAGACTGTAGACATTAACAAAGTCGCGATGTGTGTGTGTGGTTATTGATAGTCTACTAGATATCAAAAGTCTTCTCAGAAGAGTTGTACGTAAGGCCTGGCACAGCCGCGGAGCCAGGACTGAAGCTTATATAAGAGGGGAAGTGAAGCTGAAAGCTTACACGCAAGAGCATGTTGGAAATCCAGCAAAACAGCAACAAGAGAGATTAGAGCTGGATTGCAGCTCAAGGGCCGCTTGACTGGTTGCTATCGGCAAGCGAAGGGCATGGAAAGTGGTAGAAGGGGTTGCAACCCCGTTGCCACCAATTACCGATCGTCGCCACCGATTACCAATAGGCTACGTCAGCTAGGCGGGGAACAGGGGGATAGATAGGCAGTCCCCCCTCCTGTTTCTGCCCATCATCCCTTGAGTTTCAGCCAGAAACTCGCTTTTGCCCCACCCACCCACTCCATAGACTCGGTCGCTTAGATAGAGGGAGTGCTTGACACATCAGGGCGGCTTCCAGGGCAAAATTTGGCCCTAGAAACCGCCAGGGGCTGTTAGGTTTGCCCAAACGAATATAAAATGTATATTTATAGATCAAACGGAGTCGATGCCCGATAGACACTTGATGTTGTAAGTATGGTGGTCTTGTCCGACGAGAAATGTCAGCGTCAGCATCTCCGTCAGCCTTAACTGTATGCATAACATGGGGGCGAGTGTTGAAATATGCTATACATACCTGAATAAGATTGTTTCAAAGTGTGTTCACATTTTGGCCGATTAGTAAAACAACAATAGAACTCCATAGATGTCTCATACAGTGCTTTATGTTGGTATACGAGGACACGAGGGTAGAAAGGCATATAGATATATTTGACTGAACTATCTAGTAGGTAGGAACTATGGAGGAAGGAAGAAGTGGGCGAAGGGTAAATACCCATCCACTAGCGCCGGATCAATGCGGAGATTACTAACCACAGGGGTAACAGTACTGTTCCCTATTTCCAACACTTTATAGACGCAGCACGGCGGCAGCAGCAGCAGCAAGGGTAGAAAGGGCATTTCTATTAGATGTCGGAGTCTCTGGAACTCCAGGTGGTCTAAGAGTTAATATGGGCTTGCTGGGTTGCTTGGATGCCGCTCTTTTCTTGGAACGAGTGACAGCTGGAGGAGCAGTAGCAGAAGGAGCAGTGGGCCTTCTGGGGGCTATGGCAGGTGGGTATAACTTCAATTCCTAATGCTACGGCATGGGGGCAGTGAGGTTGATTTTACAAATCTGGTTCTTATTTTGCACTATGTGGAGAATCGCTAATAATTTTGGCTAGAAAACAATACAGGTTTCGCATAGCAAAGAGGTATCAGATGTTGCTTTAGTTGCAGGCAAGACGCTCTTCGGCTTCAGTACTGCATAATAAGCAAATTTGTCTCGATTTCTTTTACTCAATCTGAGTGTCGTAAGAATTGAGCACTTGAATCAAACGCAGCTGGGGGCTTAGCTATATTGAATGCTGTAGTATAGATCTGTTCACTGCCGAAACTGCTAAGGTAGCTTAGAGAACGCCCTGAACAGCTTGGTATCATATTAATGAACGGCGTTGGCGTTGGCTTTGTACCCTAGACCAATGAGAGGTATATGACGACGACGCCGATTTTCGACCGATTCTAAGGCTGCGCACTGTCTCTCTTGATGTCATTCAGCCCAAGATTTCCCTTTATTAATAGGCCTAAGAATAAGAAGTTTTTCTGCACCGGCTTTTCCTCAAGTTGTCGCAAGAGACATTCTCTATACTGTAGCTCTTGATGCCTCATACTGAGAGCTTGATATTGCATAGCGGACAAAGAAACACTAGAGCGAGAGGGGAACATCAAACGGCGACGCTTGCGGTACGAAGGTACACTCTAAAAACTATGCCTTGGTGTTTTCAGTGGACGACTTTGGAGAAACCAGATTGCGCGCCTTACCTTCCTCATCCTTACCTCCTGCCGACCCCTCCAATCCACATCACCCTCATCCCAGATACCCGCCAATTCTCATCTTGAACCCGAGAATATTGAAAGCCGGACTCCAAGCAAAGTCCGAAGTGTGATTTCCACCCGACTTACCCTGTCAAATGTTTCGTTCCCGTCCAAATATACCATTCTATCAGTTCCCATTCAATAGGGTTACAGTTGAAGTAAGAGCTTTCGGGTGTCACGTGACATGGTATAGTCGCGTCAGGGCTTGGCGCTGCTTATTGAACTTCTTCGCTTGTAGATTCTTCTTCGTAACAATAACAATAATGATAATGAATATTACATCAAATAATTCACTCTTCAAGTGTTACAACCACCCCAAACCATCACGCCGTCACCATGCATTCGAAATTCCCTTTTAGTGGGGACTTTGCATGACCGTGGTACGGCGGCTAAGACTTCATTTCCTGTCCATTTGAATGTGATATTGTCTATCTGAGACCCAGCCTTTTTTCTGATGACATGCTTCGAAGGCGGATTGGCTGGTGAACGACCCCAATAGGCCTGAGGCATAAACAAGAGGGCGTTCTTTGCCGCTTCTGAACAGTATCTTACTTGGAACCGTGAGAACGTTCGACATCCCCCTCCGCTCATCCTCAACCAGTACCATTACAATTGCTACCATCTGATACATAGCCTTGATATCAGATCAAGATTGTCGTCGTTGTCGTAGCCCTTCCTCGTCTACTTCGGAATATCCTTTCTATGCTGGTGATGTGCCTTTGGTAAGTGTTTCCCCACGACCTTTGCCGGAGTAGTCAATGAGATGCGGTTCATTCCTGCAAAGAGCGCGGACTATACTAGTGCTCCAACTTCACGACTTGTGGCGAAATGCGTTTCTTTTTGGCTACTTTTTCTAGGAATTCACAGAAGCTCCGATGTAACACCATGTCAGCCAGGCTAATGGGTCAAGGGCAGAATCCGCGAGGCACGTCTCCGGTGTTTCTTGGTCGAACTTAGGGTCGAGCCGCTGATGGTCAAGGTTTTGGATATTACCATCGTCGAGGGCATCGGACAAGGCAATATGCGTAGAAGCCGCATGCCAATTTCGTTAACTCATATCGGCAAAAGCAAAATGCGCTTTTCTGTCCTCTAATCTGCGCAAAAGCTCATATCTTGACACAGAGTTAACTTCTCCCTACTCTCCTCCATCACAAACCTTCCACAACCACCACCACCCGCTCGGTCGAGCGCCCCCCAGACTCCTCGCCCTCGCCCTCGCCCTCGCCTCTCTCATTCCCACAGCACCACCGCTAAACTCCTACAAATACCACACCCCAGACGCGCCCGCGACTGCTGAGCAGGGAACGAAAAGGCACCGCATGCTGCATGAGGAAACGGCCTTGAACAAGGGGCTGCGGTTTTGAATCGAGGGGTGTGACGTGGATCTGTTTTTTTCAGAAATGGGAGACTTTCTTCGAGCCACTCTTCTGAAGAAGCCTTCTTTTTGCAGGGCTCAACGGATAGCATCTTCAGAAACATTCCATCCAAGCTTCCAAGGAATTTGACAGTACGGAAGCTGCCGATTCTCCTGCGAAGCACATACAAAATCAATCAAAATTTGTAGAGATTCGGCGTCTATAGTCGATTTACGTCCGCATTGACGTTTCTGCGGAGTAGGTCGATGAGTACTGACATATTGGACTTGACGGATCGTTATTTTCAGATGTTCAGCTATTTTAGAGTATTTTCATCCAATATCCCTTAGTGTTTGAACCTGAAGTCGTAAATCACGGGGTAAATCCGACTGTTTAGTGGGTGTAGTAGGGGGCTTCATAGAAGGCTCTGTAGAAGGTTTCGAAAGCTTCATATTGGTAGGTAGATATGCAGATAGATAGATGAGCAGGTAGGAAGCTGAATAGAAAGCTGAAGAATTATGTGACGATCCTGGGTCTCTTGACCCAGAGTCAGCATTTATTTTGTGCTTGCAAGTGCCATCTGCCTGCGGAAGAAGGTTTATCCGAGACGAGGCGCAAAGGGTATACAAGAGCTTCGCCCTTCTGAGCCTGCCCCAGGCCATACAGTGTGTGACGCTCTTCACAAAGAGTATCGAAAAGACTGTGAGAGACAAGCTAATCTGAATAAAGCTTTTGATCAAATTATTTTCGAAATACTTTTTCAGAACTCGAAGTTTATTCTGAGACATGTCGTACTGAAATCCCCACTGATGGCATAACCTTTATGGTATCTCGTCACCAATACCACCAACCCATCTTCCACAAACACATCTCGATGTTCTCTTTTAATCGTGTTGCTATGTCGGACGCTCAACAACTCGGGCGCTCGTGCGGGCTGACCACTGGTGATGTGAATTAACACCAATAACTTCTCTCGATACTCCACCACCTGATGCATGTACACTTCAATCTCGCCTTGGTTCCATGACGAATTTTCGCTTGATGTTCTCGCTCTTATCGATTCGATCAAACAATCGATTCTGTTCATCAATTAACTGATTACGGGCATGCTTGCGTCTGGGCAAGTCAGTTTTACAGAGATCGATCCTGGCCATATATCATTGACGGCCAGGCCTTGAGCGTAGAATTACTTGAAAAGGACAGAGCTGCGTATTTCCTAATGCGACGAGAGTACTGAAAGGAATGGTATATGAAGATACACAGCAATGTGCTATAGCTGGCCGAGGTGTCTAGCAAGGCTTGATTAAGAGCTTAGCCCCGGGCACCTTTATAAATCTCAGCCTTCGAGTCATTTCTTTGAGGGAAGCCTTTCGATCCCTCAGTTATCGGCGCATTTAGCTGAGATGTTTACTCTTTGCAAAAGATAAGAGCAAGAATAATTCTTTCGTACCCTACTGTATACTTCGGTTATAATGAATAAGCGTTCTTGTGAAACGTACAATATTCAGTTTTTTCCGTTGCATTAATGAGAAATACAAATGGCTGATGAATGCTAAGGAGTAGGTATATGGCAGTGACGAGTCAGAGCCATTTCAAATAAGCTCTTCATAAAGATTTGTACGAATTCATGGGATTTTCTTACTTTGTCATACAGGTTCTGATAGAATCACTACTCGCTGTGAGATGCACAGATCGGAAGAAGGTTATATGAGTCATGACCTCGTCCTCCAACAGAGTTTTCCAAGAGTGAAGGACCCCGCTCTGAAATACGGTCCTGGTAAGCTGGTCATCGAGCTGTCGGGACCAGGATACAGGGCGCGAATGTGCTACGTGCATAGCACTAACTTCCGCGGTTTGCCTCAGAGTAAGATATACGACGCCGTTGTTCTGCCAATCGTGTCTCAGTACATTCCAACCCTCGAAGTAGTCCAGAAAGCAGGTCCTCAACAATGTCCCCTCCCATATTTTTATCGCATTGACAGGAAGTCGTGAACCGAGGTGGGCTAGCTGAGGCGGGCGCAGCCTTGTCAGATCGAGCCTTATTCTGCCTGAAATATTCCAGTGTCAGCAGAATATCTGATTGGCGGAAAGCAAGAAGAAGGGAAAGCACAGAGGCAAGGATCCTGCTAGATCTCAAGAATGCTACGCTGTGTCTGCTTTGTCAAGGACCTTCTGCCGATATTGTCTCCGCGCTGCCTCCGCCGTTTCCGTCAATCCCAAGTCCCCAAGTAAATCTCGGTGATTTCGTATTGCATGGCTCCAAATCTTTGGCTCCTGGTGGTGTATCTTGGTACAGAAGAGACAGGCATAACCTGACAGTCTTTCGCCGAAGTTCTAGGATTCGCGATAAAAGAACTTCGGTTTCATGCTCATGCATGGGAAAGTCGCTCGTAATATGGGTCGATGGGTGGGGTAATCGGGGCATATCTATGCTGAGCACTGTCAGTGGTCATTGCAGCATCGAGTGCGGGGCGCACAGGCCTGTACATTTGATGCTGTCGAACCAGCATGCTCTCATTGCTCATGTAAAGATGTAATCGGCGTCCAAGGAGCTACCTCGTTGTGGACAAGAGCAGGACACTGAATACCAAAAGCCGCAAAATGGGGATTGCGGATGGGAAGGATCGTGGGCGCTATTTCAATGCTTTGTGGCTCTGGAGATGGTTCGGCAAGGCAAAACCAGGCACCCCATTTAAAAGAACTATTGATAACACCTTCAACACGGTGTCACGATTTACATTTCACATTGTAAGGAAGTAGGCTTCTCAAGTCGTCGAAGTGTGGAGATAGGAAACCCGTACCATTGTTGCTCCACCACGAGGCATGCTAAACCTCATCAGACATGTAGATCCCGTGAACCGTCGCCGCATAATTATTAGAATGCATCATGCTGTCAAGCGTGACTGCGGTACATTCAGGATGCAGGTCGCCGTGGCTGTGAAAGGACTTCAAGCGTGTCGCTGCCGGCAGCCCTACACAACCGAGGCAGAAAATACATTGAGTGGGCTTGCATTCGATTGGAATGGAGTCTGAAAGACTCGGCACCTGGAAGACGGATGGCGGCGTCAGATCCTGTTCGAGCTTGGCATCCGCGGAGAAGTGTTTTCGGCGACGGAAATGATGGCCTTCCCGCAAGCCGCAAAGAGCTGTCATAGCGTTGATTGCTTTCACCCGTCGCTTGCAATCTTCTTCCTGAGATGAAGTTGTGAAGGCAAAGAGCGTGTGGATGACTCTGACACGTTCAGCAAAGACGTAAGCTGCTGTTTTTGCCGTCTCCTCATCGACAAGTGGTAGTCCTTTCAATTGCCGTTGAATATCGATCACCGGCTGCTCCCTTTTATACCTCGCTTTGGCCTCTTTCAACAAAGACTACTCAAGCCTTCAGTTTTGATTACGATGAGCGCGGTAGGCTTTCTGATATTCCTCGTATACGGGCGTGCCCTTGATGCTGACGATGGACCTTTTTTGGTCTTGGAAGACTTTCTTCATTGATCTTAGCCTCCGGCGTAAAAGCCTCACCTCAGGGTGATGATTTTTGGGCTGCTTCGAGTTTCCGAGGCCGTCGGCGATCAATTGTGCGACTCATTCCACTGGCGGCTCTCATCAAGGCCGTTTGTGGCTCTAAGCCGCGGTAGGCGGCTTGGGTGTCGACTGTGATATACCTCGAGAGATAGCTCTTCTGGAAGACGGTGGAGTTGTGATGTTGCAGGATCAGATTCCGTTGCAAGTCGCTGATGAAGCCTGTACACTCATTAACTGAGAGCTCAATGGAAAATCAATCATGGTCGTGCCACTCACTGCTGTTGTCAAGAGCCTCGCCATTGCCGCGTCGAAAGTATATGGACCAGTCGGAAGCTCCATGCCAGTGACACTTCCAAGGTTGATCATCTGAGGGCGAAGGGTGCTATCCGCCAGAGCTTCCATGTCCGAAATTCCCACCCCGTTCAAGATGCTTTTGCATCGGCGGAACAGAGGAATAGCTATCGGGCATCGCTCCCGTTTGAACGAACGGATATATATGATATATTATATGTGTTTGGGCAAACCCGGCGGCCCCTGGCGGTCTCCAGGGCTAAATTTAGCCCCGGAAGCCGCCCTGAGGTGCCAAGCACTCCCTCTATCTAAGCGACGGAGTCTATGGAGTGGGTGGGTGGGGCAAAAGCGCGTTTCTGGCTGAATCCTAGGGGATGGAGAAACAGGAAGAGATGATGGGGGAAACAGAAGGGGAACGGCCTATTTATCCCCTTTTCCCCGTGCAATCTCCTTGTTCCCTAGTGGCCGGCCTTGCCCGGGCCAACGCCGGGTAGCAGCCACCTTCGCTTGCCGATAGCCTCCAGTCAAGCTAGACCTTATTGCATTTCTTCCTTGATGGATAGTTCCAGCTGATGCTGTCCGGGGGGGATCCGGAGACGGAAGAATTCTTCGGCGGAAGTCAATTCGGGTACGGCGAAGGCTTGATCGGCGAAGATCAAAGCCGTATGGTTATGTGAGGACAGAGCAGTAAGCATGGCTCGTTCGGCACGTCAGGAATACCGAATTCGTTCCTGCGACAATCATTAGCCAACACGCCAAGCCGCTACGTGGCAGCAAAGCGGTATGGAAGGAGATCCTTACGAGTCTTTCTCGCCAAGATAGCCCTTCGTATACTTGTATGCGATTTCCACTAATACTCGAGGCCGTTCTCCTCCTTGGGGATCCGGGAGCAATGTGACCTTGACGTGTCCATAGCAGACCGCTAAGAGAGCGGCAGGCCGGTTGCCGGTGATTCCTGCCAGCTGCATGATCAAGGCCAGCTGCACGCGGTGCCACTCATGATTGAAATTCATCTCGGTGGCGTCTTGAGAAGTTCGAAGTCGTCCTCGGCACGCATGATCGGCTTCTTCTTCTTCTCCGTCCGTAACCCATGTTTGATGGCCAGCCGCTGTCTCACCTGCTGCTTGTTAGCAAAGGCAGAGGTCAGAAGGTGCTCGCGTACCGTGCATCTGGCTCTTGACGAGCGGATCGATTTCCAGAGAGCCCGTCTCCTTCTTTCGCACCAGGCAAAACACGTTCCAGTATGTTTGCAGGGTGCTGGCCGCACCCACGGTATCTTTTCGACTGGAGAGTAACCAGTCAAAGAAGACGTAGAGGACGTTGATCGAGATCTCCCTGAGAGTCGTGAGAGGGTCTTTACCGGTGAATTCGCAGTATCTGCCCGGCGTGGATCTGTGTAAGTCATACTGTATGTTTTCAGATAACTCGAATGCGACAACATGCAACTCATCCGACGAAACTGTCTTTATCTAAGACCGAGTGAGGGGCTGGTTCTAAAGAAAAGTACTAATATATCTCTGAACTTCCTGCTCCGCTTCTGCATCGTCTCTATTCTATCTCGCTGGTCCCCCCGGGGTCTATTTCTAAAAAAACAGAGAAAAGAGTGGTGATCTAACAGTAATTCGAAGCCCGCTATCTGTACTTCCGTTCCAGCCGTCTCAGTCAAGATTACTCATTTGAAAGGGCTTGAGGACTAAAGATGGAAAACTTTATATTATCAAGTAAGCAAAACTTCCTCCGATGCCGACAAAAGCAGAGAACGAACCATTCTCAGACATCTAGTAGACGGTTCAGTTGCTTCTGCAGATCATGGAGTCCAGCCTCATCACAGTGGCTAATAAGGGCTTTGATGTATCTCGCCTCCTCCTTCTCATTACTCAAACGATTCTTGCCCCCGTAATGCTCATGGAGCCGATCCTTCTTTCTTTGAAGATAAGACTATAGAATATAAGTAAGTGGGCCACAAAAAAAACGGACCACAGGCTCACAGTCGGCTCATCGGTTGTCTCTTTAAAGATATCACAAACTCTGCACATGATTGCTTCTCAACAGATAATGAAGATATAGCCGCGGTTGACTGAATTTTGCTGTGTTTCTTGAGATGAACATGAGGGAATGGTCCATCTTATATCAACAAATGCTGGTCCTTGTGTGAAAGATGGTCTCTCAATCGGAGATCACGATGGATTGGTGGGCACACAGTAGATCCTGTTGGCAATAAAGTTTAAGACAATTGGAGAAGTTACATTCCAACAAAGGACAACACGACGCGTAAGGCTTTACTGAACACAGCCTTGAAACCTCTGTGCAAGCCATTAGAGGGTCATCACACTTTACAGAGCCTATGAGAGCCAATCTGCATCAAGCTGCAGCGGTTGAATATTTGCACTAATAAATAAAATTCCGGCTATATCAGCTACGAAAAGAAAGACCCGGAAAGCAGGGGACTGTTCTTGTCCAAAGAATTCCTAATCCGCACGAGATGTTTTCTTTGCATGCTGGTACGGAGTTACCCATGTGCCACGCCGCCACTTCCAAACGCGGCCGGTAAGTCATGTCTAGATGTAACTCATATACGCTCAATGTTCAGTGATTACGAGTGTACTCGTAATCCGCTGCCGTCTTAGTTGAAAACCTTTTACGCAAGTCTTCCAGCTCAGTAGCCCCATAGAACGATGTCGTCATCGCTTTGGTGATCTTAAATGATCTTTTTGTTTCAATCTGGTGTTCGCTTCGGACGTTTGAGGTTTGCTTGGCTTGAGGTTCGTCGATCCCTTTATCTCGACTGCCATTGCGAACATTTTTACTTCGTTCTCCTTTCTCATCTTTCGTTGGTATACGGGCCGCCCAATCAACACTTTCTATCTTCGCATGACTTATGTTCGGCCCAGTCCTTGTTTTAGGCGTTTGAGATTTATCTGTGGTCCCGCTTTGAACATTTTTTATTTTCCTTTTCAGCTCATCTCTAGTCAGGAATTTGCCTCCCGGTCCTCTTGGTCTTCTCATTGCATGCTTGTGCCTACTCTCGTGAATGTATGGCTTGCGAATTCCTGGCGTATATCCAGCATTCTCGGCGAGTCGCTGTCTCGCCATTCGCCGTTTTTGAATTCGATCGAATTGTTTGGCGTTGACGTAAACAGGTGATTCCTTGGTAAGGCTGGAGGTACCGTCTTGAGTCTGGGAAGTCGTCGAAGGTGGAACAGACGGAAGGTGAGGCATTCGACGCGATAAGAAAAGCTCGTATGTCTGGCTTGGAGGTGGATGCTGGGCTGTCTGATGTGAGGGTGAAAACTGATGATCTTGGGTTGGGTCGAGGCGGAGAGACATTTGACGTGGGGGTAGAAGCTGAGGACCTCGGGGTAGCTCAAGGTGCAGAGGCTGCTTTTTTGACCAGGTATTGGAAGACTCGTGGGTACCCTGCGTCTTGGAAGGGGAAGTTGTGATGTGATTCACACGCGGAGATGATGCTCCGTATTCTGACTTGATGGTATACGTTGTATGATAGCCAGAGATTCCTTGTGCTTCCTCAAATCGAGCATAGCCATCCCCAGAAAATAGGAAGTTGCTCATTTTGCTCGTACTCGGGGAAGGTCATGTGTGGGTAGTACTGAGAGATGGGAACAATGCCCCCTATATATGCGCTCACCAAAGATTAGACATTCACTGAAGGTGATGCATCGCTCCAAGGTAATCGGTCTCCATTGCCATATTCCTGTGGGTTTGCTTTGCGCGCTGCGCCAAGCCAATATTTATTATGGGTCTCCAGGGAGGCAGTCGTGCGATTTTTCGTGTTTGAACATTTGTCAATGCTTTCAGCGTGATCATGCTTGAGTTTTCTCATCGCTTCGGGGGAGAAAACGGTATGTCCCTGGATAGCAAAAGGTGACTACGGGACCCACTTTTAGGAATCGAATTGTCGTGGGCAATGTCACCCCCTGGTGTATGACCACAGGCATATGACGTCACCTGGGAGAGAATGAGACCCGGTCACATGACATTCTTCAAATAGCCTAATTCTCGCTTCCAGACCCTGTCCGCCAAGACATTCGAATAGCACGCTTGCGATCTTCGGGCGTTCCATCATACAGGTCGTTGCGTCGACACACTCAGTCTTAGCGGGCCAGACAAAGTTACATCTTTCTACTTCGCACTCGAAGCACCTTCGAACAATCCGATCACTCAGCTCTGCGTGGGGCTAACATCTGCGAGCCCGCAGAACAAATGCCTGCCCAAGCTGTAACGAAGGAATGCGCCGAAAAGGCTCTTGACGAGCTTGAACGCGAGGCAGGGCCAGCACAAGAGTCACGAAACACTCCATTCGAGTACCTCCCGGTTTCGGACGCCATGGACGGTGTGGACGACGTTAAGCGCCAATGGTTTGATGTGAGTAACCTACTGTGACGGAAAACAAGGCGCTAAATACAGTAGTCGCCATCAAACCGACAACGAACGGCGCAGAAGCATGAAGTGAAAGTGGAATCAATCGACCCTGCCAATATCATCGTTGCAAAACCGGTCCGCTACCTTACGACGACGGTGAAACCGGGATATATCGAACAACCTTACCCTGATACCATTATGATAATCATTGCCCTCAGTCGCTTGACTCAATCCAACGGTCTTCCTCGTCAGGATCCTCCGATAGCCCTTGAAAAGGGCCAAGACCTGAGCTTATCTGGGGACAATTCGCAGACGTTCGATGGTCAAGGAGGGGGAATCGCATATCTGCTGGTGTTGCGAAAGGTTCACCCGTAGGTATTGACTACAGCTCCACCCTGGTTCAAACGACGGCCACTTTGACTGTTCTCTTGGTTTAAGTTATGCATGGTGGCGGGCGCGTATTCGGGATTTGGCAGTTCATTGCAGTCTTCGTCCTGCGACTGGTACGCATTCTGATATTCTTGCATTGCTTGAGAGCGATCGAGCGAGGCAATAGACGCACTCTGGAATAACTGTGGTGTTTGGAAGCTCTCGGGCTGCTGGACGTACGGGTTCTGTAATGGCTGTGGTGTCTGAAAGCTCTCGGGCTGCTGGACATAGGGGTTTTGGAATGGCTGTGGTGTCTGGAAGCTCTCGAGTGGCTGAAGATACGGGTTCTGGTTCGTTCCTGTCCGATTCATTTCTTAGTTGCTTTAGCTATTGAAATATTTGCGTAATCCGAGGCGTGACTTACCAATTCCACAATCTTGCGGCTGCTCTGCTCCCATAGTGTCGGTTGCGAAGGGTTCCGGAGGCATAGTCCGGAAAGCCTGGGCTGCAGATGCCGAGTTGTATCCTTCGTTTCCTTGCTGGCCATCTTGTCCATTCCTCGGCAACCTCCCGTTATTCTGGGATGGCTGCCAACGCTGCATCTCGGGCGCTACCGATCCGGAATCCATACCATTCGGAGTTAAGGAGGACGGGTTGCTGTCTAATGAGAACACCCCGCCTGTCGTTGGAACAGATAGCGTCGAATGGGTTGACTCCAGTGTCGATGGGTTCGCCGTATTTCTCCCGCCGTGGCTGAGCTGACTGCGCTCATGCTCGAATTCCTGTAACTCTGCTGCGGCAAGCAGACCTTGAAGTTCAGCGTTGGCAGCGTCGGAGACTGGTACATCCGTTCTTACGGTACCTGTGTCTTGCGGTCGGCGAGCATTTTGAGAGCCAACAGGCTGCGACCATGAATTGACGCCTAGACCTAAGCGGCGGCGTTTTGTTCTTTCCACTTCACGATGACTATGTGTGGCGCCCCACGTTGTACCGGACAGCCTGGCGACATCATTTGAGATGGACGGGCTGCCATCTGAATTAGGGGATTGAGAGGCGATTTGAGGGCTAGAATTCGAGCTATCTCCAGGCGCAGAATCTATTTTTGGTCCTTTGGTCAGCAGGAGAAGCGTCATGTTCTCGGTTGTTCATACCTGCGGCGGCACTGGATTGTCGCTCATCGTGCGATAATCCGATCTCAGCGTGGCGATTTCCCATTGCCAAGTTGATTGTAGGTTGCCTGGTAGTATAGGTCTCTGGATCCTCTTGCAGAAAATGGAATGACTGTAGAGCCAATTGCCTGATTCTTTTCCCAAGTGTATTTGACCCGTTCTTTTCTGCTCTTTCCCCGAGCCTTAAATTGGCGATGCCACTTACTGCCTCCTTAAAGGCCTCCCCATCTTCGAGCGGTAATCGCTTTTCCACGCTGTTGACTCAGTCAGTGTAGGATCATAATCAATTGAAGATCTCTTACGCATCGCGAGCAACGTCGACTGGTAGCTCGACCAGAATCCCATCACCAAAGGTCTCTGTCAATTTGTGATATCTGCGGCCTCTACCCACCCAATCTCGCACCTTCGAGCTAATTTCTTTGATTAAGTGACTGCTGGAGCCCGGTTCGGAAATGATGCTGGCAAGTAGTTCGTAGGTGGATACTGGAGAATTTTTGCTGTGCTGGGGATAGAGAAAACTAAGTAGATCATAAAAGAATACAAATAAGAATCTGAACCGCAAAACGTCTTCGCCTTGGCGAGTCTCCAACGTTAGAGTACTATGATATGTGCTCGCCAGTCGGCCATTGAACGTCGCTGTCCAAGTAGGAGAAGTCCAAAATGTCGACGTATTTCTAGACCACCTGTCGATGGTGTCCTTGTCTGGCCTCCATATCAAAGGGTCGTCCTTTAGGTTTCGCAATGAAGCTAGCTTTTGCTTCCCCTTTTTCAGTGGTTGAAGAGATATGTTGAGCTCGGCTGACTTTGATTCTGTTATGAGGCCAGAATATAGCTGCAGCGGTCAGAACAAGGCCAATCTCATCCATTGTTACTCACACTCTGATCTTCCATCAATAATCGCTTGAGTCTTTCTAGCCTATCCTCACTTGGAACAGGATAAAGGACATCGATAACATGGCTAAGGTTGCTTCCCATAGTCGAGTTATTGAGTCGAGGGTGTGGCTCTGAGAGATTAATTTGGCCTTCGAGGCTCTTGATCTGTCAACTACTTTTAATATTAGAGTACGCTAAGCCAGATCCCGACCGGTGCCATCCTAGGATCGCTGCGGTCGGGATCTGGCTTAGCGTTGTCGAATCACCGGACTACCATCGCAAGCAGTTGGAGTCTCATGAAAACAATGCGCCACCGGAGAGGATCAGCGCCGTTCTTCTCGGATCATATTGGGCTCTGAAAACTCTCGATTTCAACTTTACGGATAGGGAGAAGAGTGACTACTATATCATGCCCAAACACCTGCGCTCAGAAATTTCTTTAGTTTGTTTTCCTCGTTTGCCTTGTTTCACTATACTCTCCCGTGCTTTTGCCCTTTCTTCTCGCCTGCTCACCCTGGTCTCCTGCAATTCGTCCTGCAAGCTTGCACTACTTTCACTTCCTCCCGAACCTGCATTAGCTCTTGCCTCCACCCGAGGTGGACAACAGCAGCCCTCTGATTGACCTATAGCTCGTCATGCTCGAGCAACCTGCATCGGTACCAGCTATGCAGCCTCCGCTCTTTTTGCAGGTAATCTGATGGACACTGGTTTGATCTGGGCCGTACTTACAATCTTGTAAGGCAAAAAAGACAGGCCGACGGCCATCAACACCAAAAGTAGTTGCGGAATGGCGATCCGACAGGGGAACAAGGTTCTTGGTCCGAACAAGATTCGAGACTACCGATGACAGCACTCCTCACAAACGAGAGCATTACGAAACGGAAGAAGTGAGTCCAGATGTGATTGAGGCCATGGACGTCCTAGAAGCCTGGCGTGAGTTTCAAGAGACGAGGCCTGACGAGTGGGAGAAGCACAACGATTTTGTGCAGAACAATTGGGAGAAGGAGAAGTCGGCAAAAAGACAAGAGAAAGTGGAGGAGGGCAAAATTGAATCGCTTGAAAGGGAGGATGGCAGTGCGTGGTGTTTCCCGAGCTTCCGCTGCCTATTTCCTATTTGGAAGTAAGATGCAATTGGTGAGAAGTGAGGTCGAATAGGGAGGGTGGAGGACACGCCAGCAGGGGGGAAACTTTAGTTCGAGTGAAATAGGGCTTGGAGAAAACGATAAGGTCGCGCCGAAAAGAGGACCCTGAAATCCAATGGTCATTCCAAGTCTTCCTTTATTCGAACAAAGAAAGTGACGAGCTCTTGTTTATCTGTATATATCAAAAACCGCTTGCCACTTCGAAGAGAAACCATCGTGATTTGCTGCTTCAGTACTAGTACAGCCATCTCCTTCCTTTGAGACTGCTTCAGCCAGGTATTGCTTTATAGCCCTTTCACCGAAAGACGAACTGACAGAGGCAAAAGAACGCCGTCATGTTGAAGCTTGAGATTCCCAAGAATGCCCTGCGGAAACGTACAAGCACGGACGCTATCAGAGAAAGCGAAGAGAGTCGCAAAAGAGCTTGTGGGACGACAGAGGAGATGGCGCAGGGCAAGACCGGGGCTGGGGTTGGTCAAGGAGCAGAAGTTCCGGCCCAAGGAAAGGTGGATCATCCAAAAGCCGACAAGGGGCCAAAAGAGGAGAGAAAGCGAGTCGAAAGGAAGGCACACCAAAGGGTGCGATGGCTAGCAGGGGAGCAGAAATGCTGCAGTTGTCCGCATAAGACCAGGTTTCGTACTGATGGAATCTGCGGCGTCTGTGGGCACCGCCGGTGTGCCGAGTGCATGTTAGAGTAATTAACGCAAAAGTGCGTTGTGAGAAACACGCCTCCAGTAGAATATTATCCTCGTGCATTTCCAAAATAATCGCCCCTGCATTTATTCCCCCACTAGCATTTCCCTCTTTTGCTCCACCCGGTCGATCGTTGCCGTGGCGCAAGCCCATGACAGTCCGCTGTCACATTTTATTGCGTATCTCGAGAGGGTCATTTAATAAGTTATGCGCTATACATACGAGATGGTAGTATAGACAAGGGAAGGCTAGTCAGTTCTGCCAGTACGAACACTTGAAGCCTAGACTTCATCTTCTTTTGCCTCGTCGTCTGCTTAAGCATTATCCGCCTTACTGTATTGGTCGCGTGGTCTGGCCGCGCGACCTGACCGTGCATGGTCGGATTGCGCCGTAGTTGGATATCGCTCGCCGATCTCACAAACCCGTACATTTCCATCACGGCGTCCTCTCTTCAACACGTGCCTGCTCGTTTTCGCTGACTTCCTATCTGCCAGGGATGGTTTCAAGTCCTGTGCTATGATCATTCTGGTTCCCCCTTCTTTTGGGCCTTTTAAAGGGTCCAGATTTCTTGATGTGTCTGATGCAGCCTATTTCCACGTTCTTCGCCTTTCCAACCTTTCTCGCAAACTTCAACTTCAACTTCAACGTGTAAGAACCGCATATATAATCAACGATCAACAAATGGGAGGGCGCATTTCACATTGCTAGATTGATGGCCTGAAGAAACACCCCCACATCGAAGGCTATATGTCTAGGCAGCAATGTCATCTACAGTAGGATTCAAGCGAATTCTGATCTTAAAGAGTGAGCTAACTCTGGAATCCGAGCTGCAGGACCTGAATAACGTCAATCGGATCAGAAACAATCAGCGGAAATCGAGAGCACGAAGAAAAGAGTACTTAGAGGAGTTGAAAAGCAAACTACGAAAATACGAGAGCATGGGCGTGGAAGCATCGATGGAGATTCAAGCTTCTGCCAGGCTCGTAGCTGAGGAGAACAAGCGTCTCCGGGCACTTTTACAATCTCGAGGCGTTGTGAGCCTGGAAATTGATACGGCTATTGAGGCGTCAAATGTCGGAGCTCAGGCTCCGTCAAGAGCGTCAATACTCGAGGCAAAGCTGAATACGAAAAAGCCTTGTACCGGGGATATGTGCAAGACTGGCTCCAATTCTCGACAGCCCAACACGTTGAGCCCATTCCAGTCGTCTACAGAGCCTCGCGGTGGCATTTGTAAACGACCACTAACCTTAGTGCCATTGATGACAACGGCTATACATCCTGTATCGCTGCTCGAGAGCCCTGCTCTGGAAAATCGACTAAGCAGCAGCTCTATAGCAACACCAGCATTCTCACCTATGGATCCGTCTTCGGACCTGATGGACCACTATGAGAAAGAATCTCCAGACTTGAGTTCACAAATATCTCCTGGTAATGATACTATTTCATGTACTTTTGCCGTCAATGTTATCACGAGTATGAGGGCCGATGTCAGCGCTGAAGATGTTAAGGCTGAGTTAGGGTGCGGTAAAGATGTCGAATGCAAGATCGATAACTCTACGGTTTTCACTATAATGGATCGATACACTGAATGATTTCTACGTCACGGGAATAGATAAGCTGGGAGGCTTTTTCCTTTCGTTGATTCTTCTACAGGCATGACTTGCACTATGCTTGTCTCAAATGTCTTTAGCTCCTCCTGATAAATGGAGTTGTAATCATTCACGATGCAGTAAAAAGTGTCAAGAGTCTTGCATGCCATATGTTGAAGACTGCTCTTGATCTTGTCCACATCGTGGAAATGCCAGATGCCGTGCGCTGCTCGGAGATTCTGAGCTGTGACCATCGATGTCCGTCTGTCTGTGAGAAGGTTTGTTCAGATGTTCAGCACTGTCAGAGTGCACAAATACGCCGATTAAGGAGATGATGATTGATTACATCATGGGATCCAGCTATGCTGAGATTGATCTCGACGAAAGCCCTTGCATCATACCATCATGTGGGCTTGCGACCGTGTGGCCCTATAGGGCTGGATATAGGCACGATGGCAAAAGGCTTGGGATTCGAAACCAGATGGTGGCTACAGCTTTTTTTTCCTTCCTATCGGAGGTAGGGGGATAGGCGGGGTAGGGAGATAGGAGGTAGAGAGATAGGGTGAATGTAGGAGACAGCCAATCTAAAGGCATAGTTCTATGCAGCCACATTTCTCGAATTCCCTGCGTTAAAACCCGATCGCTGGCAAAGCCCCAAAGTTTTCGTCGAATCGACGTTCCAAGAAGAAGGTTTTGCGCGCCAACAAGAGGTCTGGCACGGAAACCCCTCTCCGTCGCCCACCCTTTATGACCGTAGTGAATGCACGTCAAGATCATGCTGATAGGCATGTCCTTCGCCCTGAAACTTCGTTGCAGCATCCGGCTGTCCAATGAGAGGGAGTTTTTGCTAGCTTTCTCGATATTACAGTAACGCTACGTACTCGTATATACCCCTCAACCGCGCAAACGGTTGAACCGCGCACCGTACTTTAATCAACCCTAACCCTATCAAATTAAAGTACGGTGCGCGGTTCAACCGTTTGCGCGGTTGAGGGGTATATACGAGTATCCTTGGCCGCCGTGCCGTGCCGTGCCGTGCCGTGGCCATTCAAGTCACCCCCACAGTCTTACTCATTTGGATTGGGACTGGCCCTAATAAGACCAAGTTATTTAAGTCCCTGCTACTCCTATATCAACCGACACAACGAAAACCTTTTTTATTCGCCATGGTACTCAGGACAAGACATTTCAAAATAGACGAGGACACAATTATGCTGGGCTCAGGGTTCGGAGAGAATTGTTCAGGCAGTTGGACCAAGCCGACAAGATCTATGGATGTCGACAGGGACAAGATCCATGGTCACATTTATGTTCTCTCCATAGAAAACCAGTTCATCGCGTACGAATACCGAAAAGGGGCCTCCCCAGTCAACAAGAGGGAGATGCATCCGGCCTTCTTTGACGAGCTCACCAGATACCTTGCAAGGAATGGTCTTGCGGGACTCCTCGGACTGCAAGTCCTCAACAGTCCAACAGTTTTAGGAGAGCGGATGTTGGAATTTGTTCTCGGTCGAGAGGGAACAGTCATGCTGGGGGAGCAGGATGTGAATCACGGAGGTATCTATAGAATTACCGGTTGGTCTTTCGAGCAGAGCGAGGATGGCATCGTCTCTGTAAAAGGGGGGGAGCAGGATGTGAATCACGGAGGTATCTATAGAATTACCGGTTGGTCTTTCGAGCAGAGCGAGGATGGCATCGTCTCTGTAAAAGGGGGGGAGCAGGATGTGAATCACGGAGGTATCTATAGAATTACCGGTTGGTCTTTCGAGCAGAGCGAGGATGGCATCGTCTCTGTAAAAGGGGGCGAGAGCCATGCGAGGACCGTTAGAGGCACGCACCAGGTCTTCACAGGTGGCAAGCCGTTGCCGACTGTTGAGGTGGTCCAAAAAGTACTTCACGAAGGAGTTATCTAGGTGAACGGCTTGTGCCCTACGTTTGGATGGCCGGCTGCAAGGCCATTACCGACTTGGACGTGAAGGAAATTTAATAGATAGTTTTCAAATCATCTCTTCATATATCCTTGTTCGAGGTTTGATCACTTGTTCCATCAATTGAAATCGTCTGTTTCCTTGATACGTTGCTAAGCATCAAGCACCGCAGACAGGGTGTTGGGCTTCTCACCATCTAAAACATGCTCCGACCCGCACCTATACCTAAAAATGCATCAAGATATGCCAAAGAGCCCGCGTCTTTCCCTGTCACCGCCCTTTCTACCGTCCCATTCTCCCACTCAAACCCATACCGGAGCAAGATTCCTACTCCCCGTGCAGTCCTAACGGAATTCTTCATCTTAGCTTGCACCGCTGTCTCTCCCACATCTATTAAGCCCCAAAACCGCTCCCAGAATTTCTGTTCCAATTTATTCCGGATTTGAAAATAATTCCACCCCCACGGTCCCATGTACCCGAGCAAATTTTCTAAGCCATACAAAGCAAGCCCGAAGGGTAGGACTTCCGCCTCTGCCCAATTTATGATATCCGTGATGCGGTCACTAGTTGGCGAGACAAGGATGTTCATAGGAGAGAGGTCTCCGTGTGTAAGGACCTGAGGAAACCGAGGGGAAAAAAGTTGATAGAGATCTCTTTGCAGACAAGAGATGATTTAGTTGAAGCGAAGGGGCAGAACAGATGCGAGTAGGGAAAGTTTTTGAGATATGGTATTTCTAGTATCTTCTTGCTGTCTTTGCGGAACCGGTTGTGGGTGGAGCCAGCACACTGCAAAAAAACTAGCGGTCGCCAACAAGTTAGCTGGAACGGTCCGGGGCTATTTTACATCTATTTCAATTTCAAAGAATTAGACTCTTTACCTGGCGAAATCCTTTGTTATCCTCAACTGCCTAATAGCCCGATCCGCGTCCATCTTTATAGAGAAGTTTCCCATCTCTATATATGCCACCCCGGGCAACATATCAACCACGTAGATGGCCAGAGGCTGCGTCGAGTGCTGCCCAATCTCTCCGTAATAATCAATCCTCACTGTGATGTTCCCATGGATTCCTTTTGCGCGCTGCGCCAGGTCGATGTTTATCTTGGATTTATGGAGCCGAAATTGAACAATCTTCGTATTTGAGCATTTGTAATTGCTTTCGGCGGCATCAGGCTCGATTTCTGTGGTGGCTTCAGGGGAGAAAACTGTGTAGCTGAACTGTCCCTGAATAGCAAAGGGGACTACAGGACCCCCTCCTAGGAGTGAAGAGGCGAGATCATCGCTTTCTTGTCGAGTTGGGGAAATCTGAGTTTCAAAGAAAGATTGAATGGCACCCTCAAGGTAGTAGACTTCCATGAACAACACGGAAGGACAGAAAATGTAAAGGACCAAAGGCAAATACGAACCTATTTGAAATATATAGGGTTCTCAAAATCCTTCCGCGCCTTCTCCATCACCGCTTTCATAGCTGAATATAAATGATGGTCCTCTGTCTTCCACCTTCGATTGTTCGGGAAAACCTCCTTCCGCAAGTCTCTGACATAGGGGGCAAACGGCTTGAAGTAAGCTGTAAAGTGCTGCTCCATAATCCCGTCAAAGTCGCTCTCATCGTCAATCACACCCTTTTTCCATTCGGCAAGTTCTCCAATATCAGCATAATTCCACTTCTCGTATTTAGGAACCACCCTCCTTTTGACTTTGTCCGTCTTATCCAGTCCACCATAGTGAATGCAAATCCAGAAGAACGCCCAGAAGAACGACTCTAGGTCGTGCATGAAGGTATGGGGATCGCCAAGGAGTGCCCCGATGGCCATGAAAATCTTGGTTCCGGTCTTGCTGGGTGCGCTGGAGGCTTGGTCATCGCCTGTCTTAATGGCAAGGTCAAGATCGATAAGGAAGCCGTCGTCCTCTTTCTCAGTGAGCATGATGTTGCCAATCGATACGTCTCGGTGGAGAATTCCGGCATTCAGCAAAGACTCATGCCCTACAACAATCAGTAAGTCATCGTTGACGCGAATACCGGCACACTCACCAGAGATGGCTCCGATGAAGCCAGTAAGGAGCGCCAGCCGAGAAGATGCTTTGTAGATGGGTCTACCAGGATCACGAGTGATTACGCGGCGATGGACGCGATTGTGGGAAGTTTTCATTGAGATTGGTGACCGGAAGCTTGAGCACGACCGCTTTGTCATTGGAGGGGCCATCGGGGCCGAATCTGATGATCGCTTTCGTGAGTTACTTCGACTCTGGTTTGGACTTTGACGTGGACTTTGTTTTCGACTTTGACTTCGACTTGGACTTGGACTTTGATTTCGACTTTGACTTCGGCTCGCGATGGTCTTCTCTAGCGATTCCGAGATTTGTGCTTCAGGCTTGTTGAAGGATTTCTGCCTGAACATCGTTCGACCACAAGTTTTCATCAACCCTCCTCGCACGTTCCCAATGGTATCGTCGTTCTTTCCATCAATCCGAACCGTCTCGTGGTGATAGTACCGCGCGATATTTTGCACTCCTTTGCTTGTTGCTTCTTTGATAAGCTCCCCCTCTTCAGGCCTTTCCTCATACTGCCACGAGTCTTTAACGACGAGTGGCTCCTTCGAGTCGTCCCCTTCGCAGTATGCCCTCCAACAGGTCGTGGCCCGGCCAGCAACCGCCACTTGCTTCCTGATTTCCTCCGTCAAAAACAGGCGCTCAATCTGATCGTCTCGGGTGACCTCTATATAGCACTTCCCGATTGACTGCTGAATCGTAGGGTCACGGCCCAGCTGCTTGTCGTTCATCAGGAAGTAGCCAAGCATGACATGAACAAACCTGCATCCGTCCTCGTTGATATCGAACGAGGACGATCCAGAGCTGCCCGATCGGTCGAACTGCCACAAGCGCATTAGAGACCCACAAAGCGTGAAACCAAGAACGAACCTCCGATCTTGTGCACGGAAGACCTCGCGAGCGTACGTGGCCAGGTCCAGCCACGCTGGGGTTTGCCCATCCAGGACGGCGTTGCTCTTCAACTCTCCAGCCATGAGGATCTCACCCCAGTTGGAGATCGGTGTATTTGATTGTTCCTCGATTCCGTCCTCCTCGCTCTTGCTTTGTGCATGGCGTGCCGTAATACCAACATCCATCTTCCGTTTGATTGGAGATCCATCGAGGTAGACGGTCGGCCCTTGGTATAAGTGCCGATGGATTATAGAGCGCGAGTCTCGGTGGTTGACCCACACCACGAGACGCTTCATGAGGTCTTGAAGCCACTCCAGCACAAGCTCCTCCTTTGCGCTTGGAGGCCACTTCGTCCAACCGGAGCCTTGTTTGTAAAGTGGGGTTTCCCCATCCTGACATTTACCGAACGCCTCTTCTGCCAGCTCATCAAGTCGTGGAATCTGTCCGAAGACGGCGGGGACGAAGTCAGGAATGTCGAGACGGAGGCCGGGCAGGAGTTCTTCTTTCAATACCCCATCGACCTGGTTCCTGTGCTCGGATGTGTCTGCGAAGCTGCCCGTATTGAAGGACCAAGGCGTCTGTTGGAAGGACGATGTGAACGATGTGCGAGACGGGGGAGGGGTGATTCGGGAGTGTGTGCTAATGAGATCGAAGACGGCATTCCAAATGTCAACATCCGGTGCCTCCTTGATAACAAGTCGTGATAGCACACGGTAGTGTTCGTAGTTGAAGTCTCCGTTTTGGACGCGTCCGACGAGAGTCGATAGCTCTGACACTATATTTCCATTCCTGGTTTTTGAACGAAGGCCGAAAGCCACTTCATGGCCTTGCAGGGTAGAGAGAAGTCTCGATATTGCTTTTGGAGGGCCTGTTGCTGAATTATCAACACTTTCAACGTCAGAGAAGTTACGCGGTGGATAGGACTGCTCTGCTTTTCGAAGTGAATCTTGTAAATGAGCTAGAGAATCATTCAAAGGATACGTCGCGACGACGAGGCGCTCGTCTTGTGAAAGGTTGGCCATCCCAAGGAAGGCGGCGCCAGGCTTTGGTCCTGTTGAATATGGCAAAATGACATCGACGAAGGCTCCCGCGTTTACGAGGTGGTGCAATAAAGTATCCGGAATGGCCACCGTACCGCAATTGCACTACACGCGAACATCAACAAAGATGCAATCACACATAATAATCAATACTGAGTTGAACCTGATTATTAGCGACTTCAATTGTAGACCTGAACTGGATCTTTTTAATGAATCAAAAGAAATCGAATACAATCGAGCGCGCATAAAGATAGATATAAAGGCATTCGTAATAAGCTACGTGTTGGTCCCTACGTTGTACGGTGGCCATTCCGGATACTTTATTGCACCACCTCGTAGAGATTAGCGTTTAATCACGTGATATTCCTGACTAGTCCTCTAAAAGTAAAGCTTCTCAACCTTAAGGAACGCTGTCATAGGCCCACATGATGTAGCCCCACTAAGGGGTGCCTAATGAGCTATTTGGCAACAGTTTCATTGCGAACTCTACCCTTCGGTTCGCCTCATTTCTTATGTTATTTGCGCTTCGCCAATCTAAAAGACGCATAGATCTTCTACTCCAACGAACTCTGGGCATATCTCCCGGCCTCCTCCCTTTCAAACCCTGACCTGGCACATTTCAAGTGACCCTTCCGTGGCTAGATTATCTAGACACCAAAATTGCTTCGGACACCGGTATTCATCTTGACTGGGGAGTACTGCATCGGGTTGCTTGAAGGTACACATTCAGTGAGCAGCACCGCAAGTTCTCTAATGAAAAGGCTTATCTGAGAATCATCTCTACACAGGACCTGCCCAACCGATCATCTCCTGTAACGATTACATTTTTCAACACCGCTCTTAAGAACATTGAACAAGCGTGCCTTGGTGTATATATCCTCTCTACATCTACCGATACCAGAACTTGATAGTCATGGCCACAAAGAGCGTGGCAACACCCGTCGATGATATTGCGCACGAGGACCAAAAGCTTGAGGAAAAGGTCAAAGAGCTGGTGAGAGACACCCAAAAGCATCTATAGCACACCTCTGTTGACAGTCCCTAGTCAGGAGAGGAGGTGAAGCTGGATCCTAAAGAAAAGGTGGGAACGAATTTCGAAATGGTGGAGTCTACAGTGCGCGCCGTCCTACTCCGGAAAGATGGTGCCTGGGGATCTGTCAGAAAGTCTACGAGCTCAAGCTTGATGGTTACATCGCTGTGGCCATTCGAAAGCCTCCTTCCTGCGAACTCGTCACTGTCAAGAGACTTATCGGATCTCACAGTGATGAGAAGGTGAAGAGATTGCAACAGACCCGACATCAGAACTTTATGACTTTTCTCGAAGGCTTCTATTTCGAAGGATGTCGTACTTGACTACGTCCCTATCTCCCTTGCGCATTTGGTCGCATCTCCCGCCTATCCTACCGAGCCCCAACTGGCCGCTATCCTGGGACAGGTTAGTGATATTGATTATCGTATTAGAAGGAGAGGCAATTGCTGACGGACACAGATTCTCGACGGTCTCGCCTATCTCGCCCTCAAGAAAGTCGAGCTCGGTGCCTTGGCGTGCTCGAATGTGCTCATTAGCAGGGAAGGGGTTGTCAAAATTAGTAGGCGAGAGTCCTAAGATCTTAAACCCTCGCTGATGGGGAGCATAGTAAATCAAGAGTGTTGTCGAGACGTTGGCTCGTTGGCTGTCATAGACCTCGCCGATGTTAAGGCGTTGGGACATATTGCCATGGAATTAATGCAGAAATATACTCAGGATGATGGAGCTACAGGCGTGGAAGACTTTGATCGTTGGCCGTCCGACTCCAAGGTAGTACAATTTCTGGCGATGACGACGTCGACCACTTCAATCCACGCGTTGAGAAAGGTATAGTCACCCGCTTCCTATCAACTATCAACTAACATTTCTAGCATCCACTCATCGAATCCGAATGGCGTAAGGAAGAACTGAAGTGGATGGTGGCATTGGCAGGGGTGTCGGCGTACAGGGGCTACAAATATCTACCATGAGTCGAACGACCACTTCGCACCATTGAAGTCGCATAAAAATCTTTCTTCCAGCGCAAGCCAGCAATAGCACTGACGACTTTGTGCCAAAGCAGTGAGTTTCCATCGTTCTATTTTTGGTGTCTTAGGATCCTCGGGACTATTTTAGGTCCCTTTGAGGCCATTTCTGGTCCCTCTTCTCAATGGGAGCCATATATGGCCGATTTTCCAGTACCCCTGGTCTTCCCCCTCTTTCTCAACTCACTGCTGCACAATGAAGTTTCCCAAGTGCATTCTTCTTTTCTTATGGTCGCAATCTTTTAATGTGCTTGTCCCTATTTCCATTTTTTCTCTTTACTTAATTGACGGGAACGCCCACGCTCTTTATCCTCTACCACCCAGTCTGTCGATGGATGTCATTCAAGTATACGCTATTGCCGCAGGCGGCACTATCTTCATCTTCGTCCTCATCAACCTCCTTCCCTACCTTGCTTCCTTATGGAAGTATATCTCTCTGTTCACGTTGAAGCATCTCACCTATCTATATCTCCTGCACCGCTATCGATTCATCGGTCCGTGGAGTCGAGCAGAAATACTCATACAGGCCGTCTACTTAACAGAACAGTTAACATCTTCTACCTTAACTTCAGGGTGTCAGGCGTGGTGAAGACCGGCAATCGAGTAGGAACCCTCTCGCTCGTTAATATGATCCCCCTCTTCGCCGGTCCCTCGTTTAGTTTCCTAGCAGAACGACTAGGTATTCCCCTCAAGGTGTACCGATGCGCTCACCGTTCAGCAGGTTTCATGACGTTCACACTCGTCTTAATTCACGTTCTTTCAGTCGTGTCTCAAGGATCTTTCTCATTAAGCCCACCCCAGCATCTCTTTAAAGTCATCGTAAGTCCTCTAACTTACCCCTTCCTCCTCTATCATTAACCATGACCAGGGGGCATCGTCGCTGTGGCTTCTCATTATACTCTCTTTGCCTCTCCTCCGAAGAGCGTCCTACGAAATCTTCCTCCGTATATACCAAGCACTGGCTGCACTCTTTGCCTATTCGGTCTGGCGGTATCTCCCAGCCGATAAGCTCTTCCCTCGGCTCTATCTCTATATCTCTATAGTGCTCTTCCTCTTCTCATGTATCCTCTAGTGTGGTGGGATCCTCTATCGCAACGGCACGTTCCGCTATGGCCACTCTCGAGGGCAGATTACCCAGGCCTGTGGTACGATTCAAATAAAGATTCGTTTGTCGAAACCCTTGAAAATTCACGCGGGATAGTATATTAATCTATAGATCCCTTCGGTCAGCTTCTGGTCCTTTTTACAAAGCTATCCGTTCGTGGTGACTTTATCGGCGGACGGGAAGCAGAAGAGTTTAGATCTTTTCATCCAACCTCGCCGCGGCTTGACACGGGAGTTGCTCAGTCACGCCGGCGCTGCGGACTCTCGGTTAGTTCTGTTCGGCGGCCCACATGGGATCAGCGCACTGGTCGGCGAGTGCGAAACCCTTGTCATGATTTCGAGCGACTTCGGAATCGCTGCGCATTTGCCCTATCTTAAAAAATGATACACGGATACAATGCACGCAAAGTTCGTGCCCGTCGAGTCCATTTAATATGGCAATTATCAAATATCGGTGAGTTCCGGACTGATCGAAGCCCCATCCTACAGCTGACAAGCTCAGATATCGGTATCGCAGCTCAGTCGCTCCTGAATAGCGCCTTGGACGACGACAGAATAGATTAAGGGTATGTCTGTGATGTGCGTTCTTCGCTTCTGTTCTTTCTTACTGACGTAAGGGATAGATTCTTTGCATTTCGATTTACCTCGAGTCCGGCGGCATGCACAAGGTGCCATTTGGTAAGCGTGCTACCGTATACTCTGGAGTCGCGAATTTGCGAGAGATCATCCACACAGAAGTTGCAGCAAAGCGGACCGGAAACGCGGGCTATAGATATAGATCAGCAGGTTTGGAGACAATCCCAGAAGAAGAGCTGGAGTCGGGGGATCTGGGGACAGGAAACGGTAAGATGCTCGTCACAGGTGAGTTTAACGATCAAGTGAGGTTCTCCGTTAATTTTGTCGAAGTGTCTGCTTCCGAAAAAATTCGCGACGATGTGCGAATCATTGTGCGAAGCTATTTGGACGAAAAAGTCAGATTGATAGAGTTGGACTATCAGCCGCAAGAGAAGTAGGAGTTTGGTCTTGAGCGGGAATCGATTTGTGAAAGCTATGAAAAATTCTAAGCATTAGATAGATATTCCAGTACACCTAGTATCAATGAAGATCCTCCAACCCATGATGATACTTATAAGGGCATCCCTTTGGGCGTGCTCCGAGTGAGGTACTTGTATTCACAGATCGCAGGATAATCTTGCTCTCAGCCTCAACAGATAATTCTGAAATTTCCGGGCTCCAATGGCTCTGGAGCAGAGTTTGCGTGTCCTCGGACTTCAGGCCGCCGCCTTTTTGGGCTACACGAAGTATCCACTCCGTTTCCTCGATGGAAAAATCAGGAGAGTCCGGTTGAAAGCTTGCTATTTGCTGGTATCTGAATTGTTGTTTAGTCGTTCGAATGAAGAGATCTCTAAAGGCCAAGCAGCTACTGCTATGTGAGGAAGGAATTTTCTTGTTCTGTCGCTACAGATGGACAGGTGGTACGAAGTCCCCCCTCCGTCACCATCTCCTAGTCCTCCTCCTGCTTGGCCTCCTCGACCACCGATCAAAAATTCATTATAAGAGTTCGAAAAAGGAAATCGAAAATCAATAGTACAAGTAGAGAGTAAGCTTAGTTCACACTCTCGGTTAGTAAATCAAGCAAAAGCTCAGTATCGAAGTCTTTCACGCTCCCACTCGATGTCAGTTTCCCTTTTATTTTGAGCTAGGGGAGTCAGAGCTTTCAAGATGTCCGCCTCAAGCGTATTCCATTGATCGTCCAGCACGACAAACTGCGCTGAGAAGTGATGAATGTTCGTACTCAAGGTACTATAAAGATTTGCGCCCACGTCTGCAATTTGTTTGGGACGATCATATTTCCTGAGTACAGGAAGTAATGGATGATCCATCTGGCCCCGTGCTTGCTGAGTTTGCGCCGTTTTCAAAGCTGTCAGAAAGAATGTATGCCACTTTGCTGTTGCACTTAAGGGCTTAGCACTTGAGGTAGGCAGCATCTCCAACAGATGTCGAAAAGCAAGATTTGTGATGATTCTCTGTTGAGCGCGGTTGATATTATTCAACCTAGTAATTTCCTCGCGGAGTTCATCCTCGCGAACCCCTGGGTTATGGGAAAGTAGATACTGTCTCAAACAGTAGATGTTATCCGTAGGCTCGTATTTGACAGCAGGACATCCAGCCTCAAGACAAAAATTTGCAACTTTGGAGGCTAGAGTTCTAAAGTTACTATGAGTCGGATAGTTGCTGACGCTTTCCTGTAGCTGCTTCCACAGACTGAAAATCAAGATATTTTTGCGTTCACATTGACCGCGAATAACATTCGTTACCGTGATGGCTGAATAATTGAGTATAGAAAGTCCCGACCTGTGCTCGAATCCCTTCAAGGATTCAAGAGCTCTTATTAATAGCACACTCAATCGCAGAAGCAACCTGGTACAGAGATTCTCCGAAGCAGATAAAGCGCTGATGGCTGGAGTAAGGTTTCCATCCTCTGTTGTGAAGCCAGCAAGCCAGGGGACTGATTTGAGTAAGTTGCTGCATTGGCTCTCCTTCCAGTGCTCCCAAGTATTTGCCAGCACTCCAGTATCAGGGCTCTCTTCCCAATATGCTCTCACTGTTTCTTGCAAGCCTTCCATATGTTGGTACAAGTCATTGCCCTTGACGTTATCCCAGGATTAAGGAAGGGAAGCCTATTTAGGTACCCCATCAAAATATTTGTTACTGCACAGTTCCTCTGCCTCGCACTAGGAAATCTAAATATTAATCTTCAAGTCTCTATTGGCCTGGTTAGTCATCTCCCGTGGCTCCCTAGTACCTTAATAGGTAAGGTGGCCGTAATCCTGGGGTGGCAGCCATATTGACGGTTTAAGGGATAGGGACGTATCTTGACATAGTGCTGGATACCAATAGGTGCGTTGTCAGTGTTGAACTTCGTCCAGTCTTGTGACATATTGATTAAAGTATTCATGCTCATAATATCATTTTAGGCATCGTCCATCAAGTACCAGGAAGAAGACGCACCGAAACCCCTGCAAGGGTCTAAAATGCTGACCTTCCTATATTGATATTTGTGCCCAGCGGATGAAGAGCAGCGAGGTTAAGAGGAACAAAAATGCTTTGTGGTCTTTGATGGGAATATGAGCAATAGTATGTAGCGCCGGGGGAGAAAAAGGAATCATATGGAAGGAAAGAGAACCCACGGTTATTTAGGATAGGCAAGCCATGTAGTTATGCATGCCTCCTGCAAGTTTTGGCTGAATGGTGAGTCATACTCCTTCGCTAGTCGCTACTTGGTCGCCAGAAGAGGGTGATAGGCCATTGGCTGGAATCTGGGCTATTTCTAGTGCGAAATGGCGTGCACACGCAGAATAAGTGGTGTACACCAGAAATTGTGCGTACACCAGAAAAAAGGTGGTGTGCACCAGAGGTTATATCTTTGTGCAACCTAGACGAAATTCTACCGGAAGAGAATTACTTTGGAAAGTCGTTCCTAATTGACGCTCACCTCATCTCTCAGAATCGATCTTTCAGCCTTCGTCCTCTAATAGACAGTGGTTCAGCTGCCTACACGATCATACATACCAATTTAGTTGATCGTGTGACAACGATCTGTCTTAGTCTTATATGCTTTGCTACAGGAATGTTGATCTTCTTCAAAACCATTTCGGAAAGCTGTGGTAAGTGACGAAGTCGTTTCATTCCTCGAATGAGGTAAACCTGATGTAACTAGTAGGGCTGCGAATGGAACAGAGGTAGCGAAAGCTCAGTCGATGACACAAGTAATATTACAGTCATCATCGACGAAGATATAGTCGACGAAGACATCACAACAATCTGTGATACACTCTGTTTACCGACAGCGTCCCAAATCTGGAAAAGCGGGCGATGTCACTCCTTTGGATCACTGGATCGCAACACACGAAGGAACAACATCGAGCTATGAGGAATTGCCTCATCGCATTCAGGAGTCTAAGAATCATCAGCCGCTGACTTCTGAAGAACGGGTGGAAGAACTTACCCACGAGGAAAGCTTTTTGCTACAGGAGCTGGCATATCATAAGGAAATTCGTGCTGCTGAGAGTAGATTCTTAGAAAAGGCCACCGAGCTACGTGCTGAGCTGCAGGTCATTCTGACCGAATTTGATCAAGCTTTACATAAAAGATGGGGGGAGAGAACACAAGCAGAGTTGGGTCTCTGCAGCTACTGGGGCATCGACTTTGGTGATGGTAATGTTGAAGATGTTATTTTCTAATTGACACAATTTCCCGTCTAGACCTGTGTACCCGAAAGCAAATATTGCGGCACTAGGGGGTTTCTTTTCCCCTGGTGCTGCGCGTTGTGGGCAGAACATGTATTGTTCCTAGGCGTAACCTTGCCATTACTTGGTTAGCCGAGTGATAAGAGAGGTATTACCCTAGCACACGCCTAGGTGCTTGTGAGACTTCAATCAGGATCGTTATCAGTTCCATGGCGGCTATGGCAATGCTAGGCCGGAAAATTCAGATCTACGCAGGCCTCAGTATGCCACAGTACAGTAGGAGTATTCCCGGCCCGATGCACGTTCCGGTCCCGTGCACACCCCACTTTACTACTTTCATCTTTCTTCAAAAATCAATTACAAATTCAATATGGCTTCAATTGAGGCAGCGCTTGCAGATCTA
>JAABUY010001417.1_pt1 | contig 32401 bp, 16 predicted proteins | sample 5560271 | NCBI WGS metagenome assembly JAABUY01 (sample SAMN10711886, study PRJNA513374) | rock metagenome | isolation source: Antarctica rocks | place: Antarctica: Victoria Land, University Valley | reverse complement strand
CTTGAAAGTTTACCACCAGGAATCAGAACTCTTTTTACCATAAAAGAAGAAATTCAGGCTGTTTTACAGTTTCTGAAAGAAACCAAAGTAGGAACCAGAAAATGGTTATTAGGGAAAGAAGAAGAAGGAGAAACTGACTAAAGAAGAAAAGAAAGATGAAAGAAAGTTGGTTGACAACTAAGGAAACAGCCTGACTGAAAAGAAGTGATCAAAAAGCACATCAGCATGTAAATTTCTTATGTTGAGAGTTTTATGTGCTATTTCTAGTGTTAACCGCCATAGCCTTATAGGCTGCATGCGATGTATGAAGAATAAATAAATATAAACACATCTTATTATTACATCAATAACTGTTGTCAAGACACTAGACTCTATTTCTATAAGAAATAACATCAACAATGTTCTCAAATCTGCAAACCTCAACATCATGATAGTCATCATGACTATGTCTCAGTCAAAATTCAACATAGTCATAATAACTATGCCTGAAGTTATCACAGAAGATCTTTTAAAACATCAGAAAATCTGACAACATGTTTTAGAATTCATAAAGGTCAAAAAGGATGAAAAATGATACAAAGTAGTGACACATGACATTTTCACAGCTATTTTCAACACTGCAAATGGCATGCAACTAGTCAAAGAAGAACTAGAAATCTTCAACAAAGATCTTAAACTAGTCTGTTTACTCACATGATTAACTTCAGAAGAAGTTCAGAGTCAAAAAGTACATTTCTCAGTGATTTTAGTCTTTGACTCAGATCAAGAGATTAAAAAAGCTCTGAGAAATAGACTGATTATAGCTGAAGTTTCAGTTAAAACAGCTGTCTATAATGTCAGTAAGTCAATGAATCAATGCAACAAATGTTAGCAGTTTGGACATCACTTTGCAAAGTGTCAAAACACTGTTAAATGTCAAATTTGTGCTCAAGACCATAACATCAGACAACATGGTTGCTTTTTATGCTCTTAAATAGAAAAGAGAATTACTTGCATTCATATTGTGTTGAAATGCAGCAATTATCAATCAATGCATAGAGCAAATAGCTCAGAATGCATGACTTTCAAAGCATTACAGCCTATTTCTATTTTCTCAACAACAGATCATCTAGTCATGAAGTCATAATGAGTGATACACTCATATCACTCATAAACATCACAACATCAACATCTAAAATTCAGATTGTACAACACAACTGCACTAGAAATGTCAATGTCATGCATTCTTTGCTAAATTCAACTATGAATAAAGACATAGTCTTAATTCAAGAATCATGAATTTTCAAAGATAACAAAACAACTGTTTCACATTCAGCATTTACTACTTTACTTTCTTCATCAAGTCTAGATGTTAGGTCATGAACAGTGACCTTTATCAACAAAAATAGACAGAATTTTGTCTGTACATCAAGATCAGACATCTTTATGAATTCTGATTTACAAGCTATCACTATATCTATCAACAACTCTTCAGAAACTGTGCTACTTCTCAATATCTACAATGAGAAATCACAAGAAGAAGATAGTGATATATGAACAGTTAAAAGAAAGCTGAAAGATATTCAGCTTTTTTCAAAATCTATAATCTGCAGTGATTTCAATGCACATCACACATGATGAAATTCAGAAGTTGAACATTCAATTAGAGCTACAGTGTTGACTTAATGGCTAGAAAGTCAAGACTGTGAATTTCTTAACACACCTGATGAATTTACATACACACATTACTCTGAAAATCCTTCCTCTATAATAAACTTGACATTTATCACATCAGCAATGCTTGTCTTTGTCAAAAACTGACAAATTGATGAAGAAATGACTACTGATTCAGATCATGAAGTTATTCACTTCACAATATCAATAAAAGAAGCTGAAATGATTAAAAGTTCATTTAATTCTTTATACAACACAGTTAAAGCAGACTGGACAAAATTTGCAAAAGAATTACAACAGAAATCAGAAAAGATTTTGAATTTAGCAAAGAATTCAAATTTTAGTCTGAAAGATTTGAAAAATATAGTCATTTCTTTCAGAAATCTGATTGTTGATGCTGCAAATCAACATATTCTGAAGAGAAAATCATTCATAAAGACTAAAGTATGATGACATGACAATCTTAATGCATTAAGAAAGTCATTGAGTTTAGCTAAAAGAAACTGAAAATTCAACAAAACTGAAAGTAGCTGAAAAGAAGTTGTTTTCTTTAAAAATAAATACTTTCATGTTATTTGAACAGTCAAACAAGCCTTATGGACTACTTTTCTTCAGGGGGCTGCAGAAAAAGATGTGTTTACAGTATATCACTTCATCAAATCTAGAAAAGTAGTCAAAATTCCATCAATTCAGCACAAAAATAGTCTTGAAATAACTTTTCAGGAAAAATTCAAAATGTTTTTAAAGACTATGTTTTCATCATCTTCAGAATCAACAGCCACAGCTCTAAAACCTGATGATTTGAACATAATAACATGAAAATAAACTACTTTTGAAGAAGTTAAGCAAACTATAAAGTTCTCATCACTCAGAAAAGCATCTAAATCAGATAGAATCTCTTTTCTAATTCTACAACAAGCATTTCAGACTATTTCAGAGCTATTTTTTGTTATATTTGTCAAATTACTGAATAACAGCTATCATTCAACATGCTGATGTCAGACAACTGATGTTATTTTGAGAAAAGATAAAAAATTTGACTATTTTGCATTCAAGACATACTGAATCATCATGCTGTTAAATTCTTTAGATAAAATATCTGAAAAGATAATAGTCACAAGACTTTCTAAGCTGACTAAGGTGTCTAATCTGCTTTATAAAGATTAAATGAGTAATAGAAGACAAAGATTTACTGTGAATGCAGCATTATGTCTTATACATGACATTTAATTGACAAATCATCATAAAAGAACTCTTTCTGCACTACTTTTAAATGTTAAGAAAGCATTTAATCATGTTTCACTGAATCAGCTGCTGAAAATCATGCAAGATCTTTATTTATTATACATTCTGACAAAATGAGTTCAATCATTTTTATCAGATCAAACTGTCAGTCTTGTCTTTGATGAAGAAAGAGACTCTGATCAGAAAGTTAAATCTGAAATATCACAGAGCTTATCAATTTCATCTATACTGTTTCTGATATATATCAGATTTCTGTTTACTCAAGTCAAAAAACAACACACAGACTCACAAATCAAAATACTTAGCTATATTGATGATGTGACTGTGATGATTAAGGGCAAATCAGCAGAAGAAAATAGTATAATGCTTAAAAAAGTAGTCAAATCACTATTTCTATGGGCAAAAGACAATGTAATTGTCTTTAATGACAGTAAAACAGAGCTTATACACTTCAATAAAGACAAAGAAATAGCTATTTTAACTGTTATACTTTTAAATAATATTATTATTAAATCTTCTGAAGTTATATGATGACTAGAAGTGTGATTTGATTGAAAACTCACTTTTAAAGATTATGTTAAGAAGAAAATAGTCTCTGCAACTAGAACTTTACATCTGTTACACAGATTGTTCAGTTTAAAATGAGATTTATCAGTAACTGCTGATAGATAGCTCTATATTGCATGCATTACATCTATTAGTGACTATGAGTGTCAAGTGTGATTCAACAATCAGAAAGAATTTCTGAATTCTTTTCAGAAACTTCAAAATTCAGCACTCAGAAAGATTTTAGAGATCTTTAAAACATCATCTTTCTCAGCAATGAAAATAAAAGTGATTATTTGTTCTCTTATAGTGAGATTTCAGAAAACATGCAGACTATATGCACTCAGAATAGTCTGCATGACTGAAAATCATTCTATAAAACAAAGAACTTTTATTATCTACTCATTGAAATATTAAACTGAATTGAATTTGAACAAAAACAAATTTCTAAACTGAAATGAAATTAGCATTCAAATTATAAAGAAATACTCAACTTAATTAATTAGAATTTTACACATTCTATTTGAATTGTTATTAAACATCTCAAAATTGAAAGAATATAGCTTAGAAACTAGTCTGAGAAAATTTAACATGAGAGATTTCAACATGAGAGATTCTGACATGAGAGATTTCAATATAAGAGATTTCAACATGAAAGATTCTGACATAAAAGAAATATCTTTCAGTCAAAAGTCATGTAACATTTACATCAGCAAAAAAGACAAAGATTAAACAATAAAAACTTATTTAAATCTGATTAAAAGAATTCTTTCAAACAACTGAAATTCACAACACACAGTGATTTACATAAATGAATTCAAGATTCAAGGCAATGTGAGTGTGAAAATAGTCTATATGTGTGAAAGAAATAGTGATGATAAATCATGAAATCTTAAAAATAGCTTAGAAGTCTTTGATGCTGAGCTATTTGCTATATTTCAGGCTCTAAAATGAATGCAAAGCTTTGATTTAAGAAAAATTAAAGAAATCTGAATTTTTTCTGACAGTTAAGCTGCAATTCAAAGACTTCAGAACATCAAATCAGAATCTGAACAGCATTTAATGATTAAATGTCATTCAACAATGCATATATTTAAATCTTAAGATTTTACAACTCACATTCACTGAATTCCTAGTCACAAAGACATTATTGACAACAAAAAGACAGATATAGCTGCATGAAAAAGTGCAGAACAGAAGATTAAAATCTGTTCTGAAAGATTTATCTTAATTAGTTATATGAAATGTCTTATAAAGACTGAAGCACTTGTCAGCTAAGAAAATTATTGAAATTTAGTCAGAAAAGAACATATCTATATTAAAATGAAGATTAAATTTCATTAAAATCAGAATAAAAATCTTAAAAACATTAACAGACTTCAGTTTTCTACATTTATTCAGATGAAACTAAATTATGATTATTTTAAATTTTATTTAAATAGACTATCTGACTATAATTCTGATAAATGTCATCTATTATATCATCAAAGATAGACATCAAAACATCTTTTAACTACTTATTATTATTTTAAAACTGAACAACTAATTTTAAGAAGAAAACTAAAAGATCTATCATTAAAAATCAGAATTCTTTTTATCTTAAAAGAAGAAATTTAAGCTGTTTTACAGTTTCTGAAAGAAACAAGAGTAGAAATCAGAAAGTGATTGTTAGGAGAGAAGATGAAGAAAGAGATTGACTAAATTAAAAGAAAAGTTGAAAAAAAGTTAATTAACAATTAAGAAAATAGTCTAACTGCAAAGAAGTGATTAAAAAGCACATTAGCATGTAAATTTCTTATGTTAAGAGTTTTATGTGCTATTTTCTGTTTTCAACTGTCATAGCCTTATAGGCTGCATGCAATGTATGAAGAATAAATAAATAAATAAAACCTGCAAAAAAGCTACATATTGCAGGTTAAGTAGCTTTTTTGTGGGTTTTTTGTGAGTTGACTATGTAAGTTGTGTAATTTACAAGATAGATTACTGAAATTTTCATAACTTTTATAAAATGATGTAATCTATTAGTCATAAAAATTTCATGTAAAAATCTCTCAAAACACTCTCATAATAAAAATATTAGTAAAGCTATCTTATTAAAGCTACTGACCCTGACACTCAGCCTAAATTTAAAGTGAAAATAAAGATGAATTTGTAAGTCAGCAAGACAAAAAGCAATTATATAAAAGTAGACTGAGCTCAGTCAGTTTATTAATTTTACAAAAATCTTTATAAATATAAAGCAACAACACTGTTTCTGCTCTGCATAAAGATGCTGAGTCTTAATGTTTGACTGATCTTTAAAAAAATCTCAAAAATTAATAAGCAATATTTATGTAATTGATCAGCATAAATCATTCAGCATATACTTCTCTTTTATCTGAATCACATCAACTTTTATGCTCACTACTTTCAGAAAACTGAAATCACAGATCTTTGCAGAGCTCTTTTCACAGCAATTAATATTTATTAAATAACTTAATAACTAATTATAAGTAATCTATTCAGTCATCTTAATCTTGTGCAGCAGATTATTTAGAAAAACATTTTAAAATATAAAGATTTTATATATCTGAATGACTAAAAGACAGTTCAATGAACTGAGATAGATTTAATGAATTAAGAGAGATTATTTGCTGTTTAATGAAAGTAAATGTTTAAGAAACAGACACAATACAGATTTATTAATGTATAAAAAAGATAATAATAATTAATTAACACTCTGTTGAGATAATGTCTGTGAGACAGAATTAAGATTTTTTCACTTAAGTTTTTCTGTTGTAAAGATGCTTTGTTCTCATAGATCTAGATAGGAACTGAATAGGGAGTTAATAGAACAAATAATAATAATTAATATAATTTAAATATTACTTTAATGTTTAACTAATAAACTGCAGAGAAGACATTAGCACAGTGTAGTCTTTGTATTTAAGTTAACAATAACAGTTAAAAGTTTACAGAAAAGAGCATTGTTGTAAGTAAAGAAATAGAGATATGATTGATATCAGTATGAATAATTAGAAAAGTGTTTAATGAGTTTACAGAAAGTACTGAACAGATAAATATCTTATACAATAAAGTAAGTAAAAAACAAGTAAAATATTATGTAAAGCAGTAAGCCATGTAACTGATGTAGTCAATATGCTCTATAGACTTGATTTATAACATATAATGTGCTGTTTAGTGAAACTTTATGACTGTATAATGTGTTAACAGAATTGTTTAAATAGATTAATAACTGTAGTTAAGATAAATAGAGATTTTACTTGATTTTTCTGACACTAGTCTTAACTGACTCAATGAAAGCAGCTAGAACACTGCTTCTTAACAAATTTTATAATTTATTAATTTAGTATTCAGTAAGTAAAGTAAATACTCTATAGTCAATAATTATATAAGACAGTTTAAACTGAAACATCAACATATAGATTATCTTCAGACTATGAAGAAGATTTAGATGATAATTTATTATAGTATATGACCTGTCTCTGGACTCTAAGGTGGTCAATCAGCTCACAGATCATGAGCTAATTGGCAATAGAGCTAAGGTATTGCAAGTTTGCTCAATATGGTCTGCCGTACTATATGTTGAAGCACCGACCCCAATAATGACATCTACCTGTCTGGGCTCCATAGTTGCCTCTGCACTTATCATTGTTCTAGCTCTTACATGCAAAAATGTCAGTCTCAAACATATCTCTTGCTACTCTGCCGGACGAGTTGATTCAACATATTCTGCGTCATTTGCCACCATTGTCGATACCTGCGCTCCAACTGGCATCGAGACAATTCAATGACCTCACAAAGGAGCCGCTGTTGTGGCGTTACTACTGCACCCAGAACTTCAGATACTGGAGTCAGGAACATGACATCCAGCAGAAGTTGAAAGGTTATGCCATAGATGTCGACTGGAAGCACCTTTACGAGCACAGATATATCATTGATCGTACCACCCGCCGTACACTTGACAGCATACTCGCAAGTCAGACAGGGCGGATAGAAAAGTATCAGAGAATCGTGGACCTTGGATACGATACCAAGGATACTTTGATGCAGCAGTATCACGTTGGGGATGATGCAGATGATGTACTGGCGAGAAGGTGTGCACTTCGGTCGCTTTAATTACATTAGCGGCTGGTTGATTATGAAGTTTCTAGATATCACAGCAACTCGGTGCAAGGATACTTGCATCGAAATTCTGCCCTCCAAGAGTGGGCAAAGTTCCAGAAGGGTGTACCAACAACGCTGGAGCGAGCGCTGGCAGCGTACGATATGTTCATTCTGCATGACGGAGAGGGTGATTTTGACTTTGTAGGACAAGCATCTTTGACAGCTTTACGGCCCCTTTTTTAATCAGACCTAGGTATCCAACTCTCTCGATCGCATAGTGGACAGGATCTGCTGTCAATATACCGACTTCCAGGACTATCCCGCGCGTGCCAAAGCCCTCGCCATTGCACGATTTTTGATAGAGCATAATCTGACAGGAGTCAAGTCTAACATTCCCTATGAAGATCTTCAGAACAACTTCATTGCAGTTGCATTGCGCGACAAGGATCATTCATCGCTGCCGCTGATATCTGTTGCAATCTTCTGTTCGATCGCCCAAAAACTGGGGCTCGATGCACGTCCTTGCGCGATCCCATTTCATGTCTACGCCATGGTTTTTCCACTCAAAGGTGGCAATCTTGACGGAAAGAGCTTGCGCGCATCTGACTCGGATCAGCCAATGTACCTGGATCCTTTTCAGTCGACGGAAGAGGTTTCAATCGACAAGATCCGAACTAAGCTGTCTACATTTGGAATTGTGCCGGCTAACTATCCAACGTTTCTCCAATGTTCCACCACGATCGAGCTGGTACTAAGAACAGCGAATAACATTATGGCCTCGGTGCAGAAAGCACATCAAAATCCACTCTCCGAACACAATGGACAAGATCCTCATCAGCGGACGATGTTTTCTAGCTTTCCGGACATGGAGAGTGCATTCTTCGGGGCGTTATGGGCTTTGGCTTTGGTCCGCATGCCTTCAGATAGCGATGGTTCTGCGACTGTTACATTCCGACAACGGCAGGTCGTACCATTCGTGGTGGAGCATCTACAGACATATTTTCCAACCGACGTTTCCATGATTGAGCACTACTTACTGCCACTTTTCCAGAGTCTGCCGGAGTTGGAGCAACTGCGTGAGACGGTACGGGTCATCCGCGCGGGAGACGTGATGCCCAAGCAAGTCAAGCTGCGAACTGAGGAAGTTGCTCGACACGTCAAACATAACGTTGGGCGGGTATTTCGACACAGACGCTATGCCTATCTAGCTATCATCACCGGCTGGGATGTAGAGTGCAGTGCCGGCGAGCACTGGATGGAGCGCATGCAAGTGGATGAATTATCGCAGGGGCGACAGCAGAGCTTCTACCATGTCTTGTACGTCGTAGGCTTGTTTCCTCAAATCAGTGGCCATGAAAAATTATAGCCGAGCTAAACATTACAGGGTCGAGGATGGGAGCGTACGATACGTAGCTGAAGAAAACATCCAGATCGTCAGGCCTGAAATGCCTCATAGGTTGGTGGCATTGGCAGGGACGCATTTCAAAAGGTGGGACAAGCGCTCCCGAACCTTCATCAGTAATATCAGGGACGAGTATCCCGACGATTAAAGAACACTCAGCGCGAAAAGTGGGCAAAAATCGCTTCTGCTACTGATATATTTCCTTATATCGATGGCTAAGTGGCACGTTGCTAGCATTCTTTGGCTAGTGTTCAAATATTTACAGGGTTGAACAACCATAAGGAGTTGAAAGAATCTGATACGACCTACGTATGCGTCAACCCGTAAAGCCGACTCGCTGCTTCAGCAAGTCGTTTTCCAGCCTCGAAAGCCCGTTCAGCTTCGCCGATTCCATCTGCGCAAGGATTGGTTTTGGTTGACACACCAGTAAAGCCTTCAAGAACGCAATCATCCCGTCCTCGAACTCACTGATTGGATTTCTTACCGCCAGATTCTCAAGATGTATATCTAAGGATTCGCCGGGTTCTGGTATGAACTGTGCATGTCGTCAGCAGTGCCGCGGACTCGACGGTAGATCTTCACTTACAGCTCGTATATGTCTGTTTCTGAGATCTTCCCATCCTACCACCTCGCCGTCCTCATCCCAGAACATGGCGTTGGTCCTTCCCTCGACGCTCCTCGCATCAGCCACTAAGCCTGCATTAAAGCCCCAGGCAAATGCCTCCAGCAAAGGCTCCGTTCCTTTTCCACCATAGATGAGGTATTGCTCTAGGACCGACTGCGTCATGTACCGCGCCGCCAGCGACATCCACGCTGTTGTAATCGTCGATGATCTAATCATGGCCGTCTGGGCGGCAGAGAGGGCCATGAATTCGCTAAGGGTATCGAGGAGCGAGGGGCAGCTCGGGAGACCATAAAATGACAACGGATCGGACTCAGCCTTCAGAGCAGAGGAAACGTGCTCACGATTGCGTGAGAGAGTGGCTCCCAGCAGCGGTAATTCGGCATCATATGCCGGTAACATGGGCTTGATCTTCGCCGGAAAGATCGAGGACTGATCATTGTGAGACAACCATAAGGTAGCTCGCTCGCGGTTTTGACATCTGATGCTCTCCAGGGTCGAAAGAGGTGGGGTTGAGGGCCGTTTCGTGAGGCGGTGCATCAGGAGAGTCGTGAAGCGGAGCAGGTGCAGACGGAACTGCATACTGACTGAAGCAAGATGACCAGGATGACTAACCTTGAAGATGGTCAGAAAGGCTATACGGATATTAATCGGTACTGCCTTGATGATCGGGAGCAACAATCTCACCTACCGTCGACCATGCTCAGGTGTACATCAGCACGGCAGTCTTGTGGTGAAAGCTGCACACCCCCTTTCTCGGCTTTACGATCCTCCAGGATTACTTTGGAGGCCATGTACAACAGGTAGTCAAGAATCAACTCATCTACCATCAATCGCGTAGCAGGATCCGCCTGTCTCTCTTCTGGCCCCCTGATTGCATCGGCACTATCGGCGGTGACCCTGGAACTCGCACCTCGCTGCGACATGCTGACCGAGCTCGGCCTTCTTTCAAAATGTAAATCCAAGCTAGTAGATCGTCTCCGTCCCTTCGGACATCCAAGCATTGCAGAACCTTTCAATCAGATCCTGGATCCAAGCATATGCGGTAGCCACTGTAGGAGCCCTTCTTGTGTGGTACTGTCACTGTGTGGACTGTAGAAAACAAGAGTCTTGCAGTTGTAATGATAGAACACCGTCCCTACAGACATCGGCAAAGTGTGCTCTACAAGTAGTAACGACTAGGAGGAATGTTGAAGGATAAGGTACCGTAGTTTTCATTCAACTCACTTCGTCACATTGTTTAGATCTCGGGTGTACGTTACCTTAGGTAAGCGGTTGTTATGACCGATGATTCAATAATACATACCTTACAGGCCTTCTACGGTGGTGTAAATTGGTATTCAGACAGTATTGTTGTTTTAAACTGATAGTAATACTGTACTTTTTTCGCACTAGTATCATATTCATGTGAAGACAGAGTTCATTTTGAGTTCAAGTTGTATGTGATGCTGATATTTTTCTGACTTGAATTGAAAATGAAACACTATTGTAAGAAGACATTGAACTGATAATGTATTTTAGAATAAAACATATTGTCAGAACTGTTGTTATAATACTATGTAATATTATATAATTATTTACAGCAAAGAACATATCTTTTTTAAACCTAAATCATATAGACAGTGAGGTTATTGTAATATTTGTTAAAAGATAACATCACTTTAATAGCAAAGCTATCATGAGTTATATTTAACACTCTTTTTAACTTACAATTCTCTAAAGTACACACATACATCATGACATTCAGTGTTCTGCAGATGTAAAGAGTGCACATAGATAACAGTTTAAACTTGTAATCTTTGAGCTTACTTTCTCATCATGAACTTAAATCACTGACTGAGATGACCTAGATATATATCTTTATAAGATTTTAGATAAGAAATTACTTCACTAACTTGAGCTTATAATCTGTTAAAAGGTGACATCACTCTAATAGCAAAGCTATTGTGAGTTATATTCAACAATATTTTTAAAAAATTTAAATTTGCAAAACAACTGAATCATACAAATAAACAAGATTAAAGCTGTAGTTTTTGCAAAACAGGTTCTTAAAACAATTAAATGTTGTAAGAGACTGAATAATAAAGACAGTAAGATTACTATAGTAATTTTAAAAGTGTAAAAATTGCAAAGTAACTGAATTGTACAGTTAACAAGATTAATACTGTAGTTTTTAGAAAATGATTTTCTAAAAATAACTAAATGTTGTCAGAGACTGAATAATGAGAACAATAAGATTATCACTGACTTTTAGAAAAAATGTAGTGATTAAGATGTGAAATAAATAGAAGAATAAGCTTAAGAAAAAAAAGAGATTTTTAATTTTTAGAATAAGTTATCTTAAAGATATTATAGTGAATATTAGCTGAATTCTATATAGTATAGCTAGATCAGCAACATATATGATAGATACTATATATTGATAATGATAAGATAAAGTCTTATAGCTAAAAAGCAAGAGAAATTCTTCAGATAAGACAGCAAATAAAGTATTATAAAAGCAAAGCACTAATCAATCTTAGTTCTTTTGAGAAGCACATAACATCAGTGTAAGTGCTAGACAGTTAACTTTTTAAGCTATAATGCAACACTTCTCAATACTTTGCTGCACTGAGAGATTCTGCTGTAGAGAGTGAATAAAAATGATGATAAAAGAGATAATTGTTTTTTGAAGTATCTTCTTTTAGATAATGAAGATAGACAAGTAAAATCTTTTATTTATAGATTGTTTTAAACATTATTTGTCATCAGATAATTAAACTTTCTTAGCAGAGCTACTTTATTATGATCAGTATTAATCTTGTCTGCTCTCTTTTAATAAATATGTTGAGTAGTCTTAATCAATAGATTGATATATACATCTATAGAGAGATTATTGATCTATTGTTTCTTTAAAGAACAACAGTATACTTACTTTTAAGATAATATCTTCTGAATTCTAAGCTTTGTCAGACATTCAGATATTTGTATAATTAGAAAAATATAGTTGTGAAATTCTTTAAAAAGAAGTTATTAAAGTAGTATAAGTCAATTGCTTTATCTATATTCACATATAATAGCTAATTTAACTTAGCAGTATTCATCTTAATTATATGTTTAGTGTGTTTCTATTTACTGTAGATTTCATTAAATAGATGTATTATCTGAAGAAATAATTATAAAAAACTTATCAGTACTTTCTTAATTATAAGACTTTTTCAATTCTTAACATAACTTTTAATTTTTCAATAAGCAAAATTGTATATATGATTGCTCTGCTTTATATTGATGTCAAATATCTATTTAATTATTAGATTAAAGAATCTGTTGAAGAAGAATTGTAATATTTAAAAGTAACTTTTCAGTAAAAGTTTCTTTAATAGTAGCTTAAGCTTCACTTTATAATTTAAATTTCTAATTTTAATCTTGTAATGTTTAATGTCTTCACTAAGATCATATTAAATTACATTTTACAGTTTAATATTCTGATCATCTTCACTTTCATTATTCAAACTTTTCTCATCAGACACATCAACTTCATCATTTTACAATACATTATTTACTTAGTTGTGAGCAATTCTGCTCTGTTAATTGCAAAAAAACTCATCATTTTCATTTTAAAGAGATGATTTTGCTATCTGATATAAGAGTGAAGTAAGATTATAATGAGAGATTTTAGTATATTTATAATGAGATATTCTTAAATTATCACTACAAGATAACTTTACATTTCTGTAACAGATAGACTTAGTCATTTCATTGTGAGCAGAAGTTTAAGTATTGTTATGCTGATTATAGAAAATTGAAAAAGATACTATTTCATTAATATAAGATTTTAAAGTCTGTAGAATTGTCTGCAAGAAAGAGTTTCTATTGCTGCTGTGAGAAATCTTTTAACTATTGTTAGCTTAAGAGATGAAGTCAATATGTTAAGAGTTGTGCATGTTAGTACTGATTGCTGAAGAAATAACTTCATTAAATAAATAAACTAAAAGATTTTCATTCTTTAAATTAAGTTTCTGTACAGCATTGAGATGTATTTTATATTTTTACTTCTTAGACAATTAAATAATATTTTGATCATTAATAAATAAGATATTAAATGATAAAGAAGAAATAAGCAAAGACATCTATAATAGTTAGGCAAGTCTGCTTTAAAGATATAAGATTATTAAGTAAAAGAATTGACTTCTTTATTTACTTAATGTCTTTTTTTAACTTAACTAATCATGCTGTCTGTATTAGACACATTTAAATTCTTTAAAGACTGTTATAAAACAATCTTTAATCTTTAATCATTTAAGTCTGAGTTGATCTGCACTGATCTCTTATGCAATCTCATTAAAGAATATCTGATATCACAGAGTTCAGAGTTACTCTATATGATCTTTAGAAAGAAATATATAGAATGTAATGTTATGTAGTTTAAAGAGAATTATGTGAAATCAGTTAACTCTGAGAGATTAAGATTAATCTATTTTGCTAGTACTGTATATCATTAGTTTCATTGTTAACAGCAAATCTTGCAGTGTTGAGTTAAGATATTTGAAGAATAACAGTAAGTATTGTTATAGTTTTAAAATTAATTACTCTTTAAATAAAATTTTCAGTTTCAATTTAGCAGACAAAGTGCTTCAGAATATCTGTGAAAGTTGTATGATACAAATAAAGATATAAAAGAGAAAGAAAAAAGATATTTTAAGAATAAAGTGTTAACTGAGACAGAATGTGTCTTTTGCATTATTATTAATTTAAATGAAATTACAGAGACAGCAAAGATTATTGATGTCTTTATATAAAGTTATAATGATTCAGATAAAATTCTTAATGTATTAAAATATATTACAGAGACTGATATTCAGAATTATAAGCTGTACTTAATTTACTCATTAAATAATGAAATGTAGAAGTTAAAGAAGCAAATATGCAGAAATTAATTAAGAATTTTGCTGAGACTATAAATCATTAATATTCTTATAATAATAATTAAATCAATATTTGCAGCAGTTATAGCAAGATACTCAGTGTCATTGATACAACTTAAAATGTAAATGATCTTAAATAAAAGAATATAAAAGACAGTAATTGTTTCAGAAAAGAAAACAGAAAAATAAAGAGTTAAATTAAATATTATTTATTCTATTAACTTTCTATTCAGTTTCTATCTAAATCTATGAGGACAAAGCATCTTTACAACAGAAAAACTTAAATAAGAAAATCTTAGTTTTATCTTGCAGACATTATCTTAACAAAATGTTAATTAATTATTATTATCTTTTTTATGCATTAATGAGTCTGTATTATGTCTATCTCTTAAACATTTACTTTCACTAAACAGCAAATGATCTCTCTTAAGTCACTGAATCTATCTCAGTTCATTGAACTGTCTTTTAATCATTTAAATATACAAAATCTTTATATTTTAAAATGTTTTTCTGAATGATCTGCTGCACAAGATTAAGATAATTAAGTAAATTACTTATAATTAGTTATTGAGCTGTCTAATAAGCATTAATTGCTGTAAAAAGAGCTCTGCAGAGATCTGTGATTTCAGTTTTTTGAAAGTAGTGAATGCAGAAGTTGATGTAATTTAAATAAAAAAGAAGTACATATTGCATAATTTACATTAATCAATTACATAAACATTACTTATCAATCTCTGAGACTCTTACAGAGATCAGTTAAACATTAAGACTCAGCATTTTTATATAGAACAGAAATAATATTATTGTTTTATGTTTATAAAGACTTTTATAAAGCTAATAAACTGACTGAGCTCAGTTTAACTTTTATATAGTTACTTTTTGTCTTACTGACTTACAGATTCATCTTTATTTTCATTTTAAATTTATTTATTTAATCAGTGCTTTCTATAAGTTCATTTACTATCTTCTTAATTGTATCTAAAGCTGTCTCTGCTTCTCTATTTATGTCATTATTCTTTGCTGTAGACTCTTTATCATTATCAGTGACTTAATTATGAAGATTATGCTGCATCTACATCTTCTCAGTATTTCATCAACAAAGACTTAAAGTGTCATTTAAATTGTGTTAATTACTTATTTAATTCTTATAAAGATTGAATTGTCAGCTGTTTTAAGAAATCTCTATATTATCTTGTGTTTTATGTATAGATTCAGAGACTGAACATTGAATTTTTAATTTAAAACAGTTATGAATATTCTTTTATAGACTTTCATTATCTTTTTTGAATAACAATTTTGTAGATACTTCAATAATTTAATGAATAAAATAATTAATGAAACATCATCATTTTACAGATCTTACATCTGCAATTTATATAACATGATTGATCAGATCACTGCTGTGTAGAGTAGTTAAAATTGCTTTGTAAATAAGTTTTATATAAATAATGTAATGTATAAGAAAGCTTTAAATGTCATAATGTCTTTTTAAACTGTCTATTTGTTACAATCATAGTCTGAGAAAGAGCTACTGATGTGATCAGTATGTGAGCTGCTGAGACAGAAGTGCATATTTAAGTATAAGTACAATAAGCTTAACAAGCTTAATGATGTGCAAGGTGAGCAGAGTGAGCACAGCTTGATGAACTTAACAGATTACATAGACATGCACTGTTGAGCAAGCTTACTATATAATAGAATTGTTTTCTCTATGAAATCAATTATATTCAATGATAATCATTATCTAGCATCTACTATCTATTGATTAACTCTAATGTGTCTAAAAATTCTTTTATATCACAAGCTCTAATCTCTAAACTCTATATCAGAGAAATCTTTAATCAAAATGTAACATGTTAAACATTCTTACAATATAAGCAATGTCTTTCAGCACACAGAAAGCAGCCTTTATTAATATAATTAATCTTTAGAATCTTGAAGATCTATAAAAGATGAGTAACATATTGAAGATATTGATGTCAAATATGTTCAGTAAGAATGTAAGAAGTTGTGAAGCTTCTTGACAAAGCTCAATCTATACATAGATTTTAATCAGAAGAAATTTAACTCTAAGATAAACAAAGATCTATATACAGTAATCTATCTTAAGAATGCAGCATTTAACTGAGTCAATCTTAAACTGCATAAGTTTCTAGATAAGTCATTAAGAAAACAAGAAGTTAATAAGAAATTGATTTTCAGTAACTTTAAGAAGTTCAAGAAAGAACTTTGAAAGATTTTTGAAGTGATTAATGAGAAAAGAGCAGTGAAACAATGACTTTATACATTAAAGATGAATAAATCAGCAGTTAAGTACTCAGTGAAGTTTCAGTGCATTGTGACCTTGACTAACTGAGATGATGATGTCTTAATATTGCAATATTATTAAGAATTAAGTGAGCCTATCAAGAACAAGATAATGCAACAAGACTGTTTCAAAGAATTTTAAGAGATGATAAATATCTTTATTAACATTAATAGTCAACAATGAGAACAATGAATGAAGAAGATGAAATCTTATACAGCTTTAAAAATGTAAAGACAATGATTCATTACTAAAATATAAGAAGATCTGATGAATCTTAACAATATTAAGAAGTATGATCAGAAGTCAGAAACTAAATTAATGAAGCAAGAACAGTGCATAAGCAAGCTCTATAAGTCTTATACTTAATGAGCAGAGACTCATAACTGTTATAATTGTGATAAACTTAAATATCTTGTCAGAGATTGCAAGAAATTTTAATGACAGAGAAAGAAAGTTGCAACAGTAAACTCAGTAATAATGTATAATTAACTGAGCTGAACAGTCTGCTATGATAATAACTGCTTTGTGTACATGAGCAGTAAAGACAGAGCTGAATGATGATCATAAAAGTTTAAGAAGAGACATGACATTAATTATGCTACAATAAGTGAATTGAAGAAATTAGCTATTCTAGAGAAAGTTGTTAGAAATGACATGAATAAGATTGAAGAAATTGATACTTGCAAAACTTAGAAAGAAGATATTGCAGAAATTAAAGATTTAAAAGATTTCATCTAAATGTATTTGAATTTGAATGCAGACTCAGAAGATGTTGATAACTGAGAAGTTAATATGAGATTTAAGAATCAGTATGAGCATTCTGAGAATGTATGCATTAAAATGTAACAATAGACACTTAAAAATCAGCAATAAGAACTGAAGCAAGAACAGTGTTGCTTATAAAAGATAGTTAATGATCTTTAGAAACAGCAAGAAAGCATAAAGTTAATAAAGTTTAAAGAATCTCAAAGAGTGTTTAATAAACTTTAAAGTAGAAACTGAGTCTCACAAACTTCAATAGAAGTAAAGAGCTTTAAGAAGTCAAAAAATCTTAAGTTTTCTCAGTAAAACTAAAGAATAAGAAGTTTTTAATGTCTTAATGAACTGACAACAACAATGATTATAAGATATGAGTTGATGTTAAGATACTGCTGAAGAGACAGCTTCAAGTAATGATAAATTCAGAAGCAACTGATAACTTTATATTGTGATAAGCAACTAAATAACTAAGACTGACATCATGAAGAGTGTTAAAGCTCATGCAAGTATATATGATCAATGAAGAATTTGAATGAATTCATAAAGAAATTTATATTGAAGTTATAATACTGAACAATTCACAAAAGTTAATACTGAATGTTCTTAAATCAATTAAGTATGATACTATACTAGAGATGCTCTGATTACATAAAAAGAATCTTTAAATTAACTAAATCAACAAAGAACTTTATGCAACAGAGAATGCATATGAGATCTCTGAACAATTAGAAAAGAACTTATCAGAGTATAAGTCTTGAGATCATGAGATATTACTTATAGACAGCAAGAATTCTTGATGAATGTCTTTATATTTAATGAGTGAAAATTAGCTAAAGACAGTTCAGAACTATCTTGTTAAGAATTTAAAAAGAGAGTTTATTAAATCATTAAAGTTATTGATTGATTATTCAATACTTTTTGTATCAAAGAAGAATGACATTAAGTGACTGTGTGTTAACTACAGATAACTTAATGAAATAACTTATTGAGACAGTTATTCTCTATTATTAATAGCAGAGTTGCAAGACAGATTAGAAAAAGTTAAGTAATTTATGAGTTTAGATCTGAAGAAAGTGTACTACTGTGTACACATAAAGAAGAGCAAAGAATGAAAAACAGCATTCTGAACAAGATATAAATACTATAAGTACATTGTTATGTCATTTAAGCTTAAGAATGTCTCAGTTATCTTTCAGAGACTCATCAACAATATATTAAGAGAGTATTTTAATGATTTTGTAATTATATATCTTGACAATATTCTGATATACTCAGATGATCTTGAGACACATCACAAACATGTATGTAAGATTCTAGTAAAGCTCAATGAAGAAGCTCTGTATGTGAAAAAGTTAAAGAGCAGATTCAAAATCAAAAAGATTGAATTTCTAAGATATATTATTCAATTTAATTAAATCAAGAAGAACTTTAAAAAGACAAAAGCAGTCAGAAACTGATTGGTGCTTAAGAAGATTAAGAAAGTACAAGTCTTTCTAGATTTAACAAACTATTATTGAAAGTTTATATTTAATTATATAAAGATTGTGAAATCTCTGATGTGTTTGACATGCAAAGATGAGAAATGATGTTGAGAAGAAAAGCAAGAAGATGCATTCTGCACATTAAAGAAAAGTCTTAATGAAATGACACATCTATAAATACTCAACTCAGTATGTGAAAAGATACTGAAAATTAATGCTTTAGATTTTGCAGTAAATGCATATCTATATTAGATTAAAGATGAGCAGAAAAAGTCTATCATATATTGATTTAGAAAGTTATCAGAACTTAAGAAAAAATATAAAATTTATGATAAAGAACTTCTTGCAATAGTGAAAGCATTGCAAGATTGAAGATCTTATTTTGCAGAGACAGAAAAGTCTATTTAGATCTTTATAGATCATAAGAATCTGAGAAACTTTGCAATGATAAAGCAATTAAATTGATGATAGATTTGCTGAGCAGAACAGTTAGCAGACTTTGAATTTTAGATTTATTACAAAAAGAATAATAAGAATGATGATGTCAACACTTTGAGTAGATAACTGAATCACAAAGAAGTGAAAGTAATTTATGCTAAAATTCTGCATAAAGATGAGCAAGAAACTCTCATGAAAGACTTAGCAGCAACATTTAAGATGAAGAATACTTTCTTGATAGATGAAAAACTCATTAAAGTATGTCATAACAGCTGAGCTGATGAACATCTAGAAGTTAAACATATGAAAGATCTTATATGAAGAAGATGCAATGTAGATGATTTTCAGAATTGAATCACTGAATATATTGTTAGATGTGATTCATGTTGATGCAATAAGATTCAGAGAGATAAGTATTATGATAAGATAACAAGACTAAATGCATCAGATGTGCTTTGAGAGTCTGTTATCATGAACTTTATCATTAAGTTATTAAAGTCAAAGAACTTGACATGAAAAGTTAGGTTTGACAGCATATTGATTATAGTGAATAGATTGATGAAGTACATGATGTTTATTTCATTTAAAGAAACTGTGACAGCATCAATATTGACATACATCATACTGCAAGAATTGATTAGTAATCATAGACTATCAAAGAAGTTTATTACTGACAGAGACAAGCTATTTATGAGTAAGTTTTGAGAAATGCTCACAGCAGAACTCAGAATAAAATATAAGATGTTAATAATATATTATTTATAGATGAATGAACAGAGTGAATGAATGAATCAGACAGTTAAGATGTACTTGTGATATTATGTCAATGTAAAACAGAACAATTGAGTACAATTGCTGTCTATGACACAGTTTATGTACAACAATGCACAAAATGAAATCACAGAAAAGATGTCATTCAAAGTAAATTATAAATATCATTTAAAGATATGACAAGATTCACAAGTGCACAGATCTTAAAGTCAGAAAGTAATATTGAATATTGTGAAGCTTAAGAAACTGCATATTGATCTTATGAAGAGAATTAAGAAGTAGAAGAAACAAATAATAGAGACAACATCATTTAAAGTTAAAGAGAGAGTATATTTATGAATGAATAACATGTAAATAAAAGTAAAGAGCAAGAAACTCATAAACAAAAGCATTGAGTCATTCATGATTAAGAGAAACATCAAGAGATTAAGTTATGAACTAGATTTATTTTAAGAAATGCAAATACATTCAGTATTTTACACATCAATGCTTCAACATTGTAATCAGTTCATATCAATTTAAACTCAATCAACATCTGTTAAACTCAAAAATGAATATGAAGTTGAGAACATTTTAAAGAAAAGAATGATTAATGAAGAAGCTCACTACCTCATTAAATAAAAAGGTTATGATATCTTAAAAAACATCTGAGAACTCAGAGAAAATCTTAAGAACTGTATAAGAATGCTTTGATGTTTTCAGAAGAGATTAAAATTGAATCTTAAAAGAATCATGATATAGAATTTACAAATTGTAATAAAAGATCTGTTTTATTCTTCATTTCATCATTATCACTATCAAGCTCAGCAGCTAAACAGTCAGCCTTCTGTAAAGCATGATGATTTATTTAATTTAAAGTCTTTTAAAGATATACAATCTTTAATAAAAGAGCAGCAAGCTCAGCATGCTTAACTGTTAAGACATCATTTATATTACTTATTTCTTTTATTACTTTACTTATTTTCTTGTGTAAGAAAAAGCAAGTCCTATCAAGCAACTTCTATGACATACTGACACACAGACAATCACAGTAAGTATATTTATTGCATTTTGATTAAGATTTCATGACAAAACAATTTAAGTCACAACTGACACAGAAGTCACAAGAAAAAGAGACAGAAACATCATCTATTTAAATTTTCTTTGAGATTCTTAAGCAATTTGAACTTTTTAAAAGCATCATTGCTGACAATGATGATAATGATACTCTCACTTATAAGACTTAGAAAATTAACATTTAAAAAAGAAAAGATCATATTACAATTATAGTCTGAGAAAGAGCTACTGATGTAATCAGTATGTAAGCTGCTGAGACAGAAGCACATATTTAAGTATAAGCACAATAAGCTTAACAAGCTCAACAATGTGCAAGGTGAGCAGAGCAAGCACAGCTTAATGAGCTTAACAGATTATATAGATATGCATTGTCAAGCAAGCTTACTATATAGTAGAATTGTTTCTTCTATAAAAACAATTATATTCAATAATAATCATTATCTAGCATCTACTATCTATCAGTTAATTCTAACATATCTGAAAACTCTCTTATATCACAAGCTCTAACCTCTAGACTCTATATCAGAGAAATCTTCAATCAGAATGTAACACTATTGCATATATTTTCTTCATTTTAATCTTATGTCAATCTGAACACTCAATACTCACAATGTTGTCTTTATTGAGATTATTTAATCATTAAAACACACTATACTCATTAAATTCTCACTGAGATCTTTGTAATGTCTTATAAAATAAATTAACTTATATTTGTTTAATATAAATTTCATTTCATGTCTTTTTACTCATACAATGCATTAACTGTAAGCTGACTTCAGTCTGTAATAGTTTATCTGTACTGAATTTTTTTATGTAATTAAATTTATATTATTTATAAAGTTAAACATCATCATCTTATTCTTTAAGCACTTAAACATTGTCAGCAGTTCTGACACAAAGAACAGAAAGAAAATTAAAGAAAGTAAGAATTTTTAAGAAATCTTTATTTTTATAAATATTTAATTATTTTCAAATTTTAAGAAGACTATTCTTGTGCAACATTTGATCAGAAAGCATTCTATAATATAAATAATTTATAATGAGAATTTTACAGATTGCATAATGTGTAGCAATCTTTTATGTAAGATATTGTTAAATATTTCACTGAAATTAAGATTAAACATTAAAACTATACACTTTGACTTTGTCTTTTATGCAGTATTGACACAGAATGTAAGCAGCTTTAAAGTAATAAAAATAGATCTTTTTTTCTAATTTTTATTTAATTTCATAAAAAAAAATTATGTATCTTTATTATCTCAACAATTCACTCTGCAATCAGCTTTTTCAACAACTTTACAATTATATTTTTCAATGCAATAAAACAATAACTGCTTAACAGCAAGTAGTTTATTTTTTTGTTCTTTTATAAAATTATTGTAATGAATTCTTGAAAGTTCTTAAACATTAATTTATTGATAAAGTATCTGCTGATTATTTATACAAAATCATTTTTAATGAAGAAGATTGCAGTCTTAAGAACTTCATTTAAAATGTTGTTTAATTTTAAAACTTTATTATTTAACAGTCTATGAATTGTCTGCTTAATCTGCTTTACAATGACTGTTGAGAAAATATTGAATATAAAAGATGTAAATAATTCATTATTAATGTTTTTGAAATCTACTTATCTTTCTTTTAAGAAGAACTTCTCTGTTAGAATTTATGTTTTAATAAAATTATCATTACTTGCATTATTCTGATCTGATCTCTACAAAAATAAGATGTAAAATAATATTTATAATTTGTCTGTGCAGAGCTTGCTTCATCATAATAGTTTTCATAAATTCTTTTTATAAAGATTGTTTAAAGTTAAGATTAACTGTTCAATGAATTATTGTCAGTTTGTGCATTTTATATGTTGTAGTTTCTTTTTAAGTAGATTTTAAAAGAATTGATAAGATATTTTGTTATGATTCATCTCAATGTTGTTATATCATCATCTTATACATCTTGCATTCACAAGAAGTTTTAAGACTCTTAATGATTACTGAGAATTTGCTTGCACATATGAGCAAATTTTTAAGCAGTGTTTCTTTAAACTTTTATAAATGATCTATTGCAGAGCTGTAAATAAGCATAATATGCATATTTACTTTTTCTGATATAGATACTGTTTAAACTTCTTTTTGTCAAGCTTTTTCAGTGCATAGCACTTGCTTGATGCTGACTTTTTTGTTAATATTATTATTTTAAATAATTATTAAGATATAATCTTAAATGATTACTCAGTAATTCATTGAATCACAGAATTAAATTAGTTTCTTAATTGCTATTAAGATAAATATAAGATTAATGACACTCTGTTAATTGTCTCTTTTTTAGGTTGACAGTTCTTTTAAAGTAAATAATGAAAGATCATTCACTATTATTGTGATACAGAGATGTTCTGATTGCATCTCATAAATGACATGTAAATCTTTTCAGAAAAGATAATGAGCATTGAAATTTCTTAAAAGCATAATTTTTTCTTTAATTTCATAAATAATCTGTTGTATAATATGTTAAGTCTGAATTTGTGATTTGTTGCTTTGCAAATTATATATATTTATAATGATGATATTCTTGTCTGTAAGGCACATGTGCAGTGCTATTACATATTAATTATATAATTAAAACAATCAAATGTAAGCTGAAGTCTTCTTGCTGATCATAAAGCATATTTTGAATGCTGAGTCAATGTTATTTATTAAAGTATAATTTTAAAAGCAATAAATAAATATTATATATTTGTTGAAAAGTCTGTTTCTATATAATCAGCACTTAATGAATGTTTAAGTTGACTGCATTTAGAATGAGTTTTGTTGTGCTATAGTTTGCAAGATCACAGTTAAATTAAAGAATTTAAGTATTTAATATGAAGAAAACTTTAATTATGCAACATCTTCTTTTATAAAGTCTCTTAATGTCTCATTATACATTAAATGACTTTTCTAATCACTGTTATTAAACTTTAATGCAAAGAGCTTGATCTAAGTGAAATCTTATGCTGTTGTTAAGATGTTTTATAAGTGATCAGAGTCTCATTTAATTAATGTTGACACAGTATTTAGAAATTATTTTTACTTTCTTAATTCAATGACTCTAAATCTGTCAGATTGTGATGACAGTTATATTATAATTATAAAATAACTATAAATTATCATTATTCTGACTGTCAAGATCATACATTTCTTTTAATAAATAATAAGAAAGCTTTTAAAGATTTTATACACTGTCTTCTGTCATGTCTTGTGAATCTGATCACAATTCATACATAAAACTCTTTTTTTAAAGCAGTTCATGATTTAATGTATATCTATATATATGCTGCACTTTGCTGTCTTTTTACAGACAGACTATATGTAATCTTATTATTTATAGTTGAAACACTGTCTAATCTATATGTCATGATCATAAAGATAAGCATCATATAACTAAAAATTAATGATTAATCTCTTTTAAATAATCTTGTGCTGTAATGTTTATGTAAAAAGATTGACTATTATAGTTTCTTTAATTTTATCCTTTTGCAGTTAAGATTCATGCTGCTTAAATGTGTACAGTCAATAAATCTTATTTATAATGAATGTAAATAGAATGATCTTAAAAGTAATGCAGATTCTTTGTATAAAAGTTACATTGTTTATATCTTTCTTACTGTTGATCTACATAAAGAGTAATACTTCTCAAAATTTCATAAAATTGATTTAATGCAGAATTTAAAACTTCTTTATCTGTAATTAATTGAGTGCTCAATTCTTTGTACACTGATCAGAAACTGACATCTTAATGTTACTGCTTCATAATTATTTCATTATGTATATTTCTGCAATCAGAAATTTAACTGTAACAAGAAGTTCAGTAAATGATTTGTTTTATAAGTTTAACAGCTGTACTTTAACTACAGTGTATTATAACAACAATTTGATTATCTGATAAATGTTTTATGTCATTATGCTTACTTATGTTTAATTCATTAAACCTCATTCTTTCTGCATTTTCAGCTGAGCTTAATTCATTGAATCATCACTCATTAACAAATTATTCAGTTTTTTCTTTATTTTTAAGAGCTGCTTCTGAGCAGAGTTCTTTTTTTGATTTGATTGTGTTTAAAGAGTACACATTTATTGAATTACATTCAACATCTTGTTTTATTGTTGATCTGTCTCTTTAAACTTTAAGAAATTATTTGCAAATTTGTTAAGTCTATTAATTAAAGTGTGTCAATCAGCATTAATGAGTTCAGTAATGTTTTGTTGCTTTTTATTCTTTTGCTGTTAAGATTTAAACATGACTAACAGTTTAACAGAGTTTTTATATCTCTTCTGTGCTGTATCTGTGTTTTTCATGCAAGTTATCATCAGTGTGATGACAAGTAGATAAGAGAATGATTTTAAAGTGTTTTATGCAATCTATTTGATTACTTAAGTTATGTATTAAGAGTTTTGCTGCTGTTGTGACTCTTTTGAAAATTATGTAATAGTTAAATTAAATAAGAAAATTATATAAGATATTAAAGTATAGATAAGAAATTAGAGTGCTTTAATTGCTGTTAAAAGACTTCTCAGTAAAGATGTTATGATTATGTTTGTCAATGAGAAAATCAGAAAGAAGATGAAGAGAAGAATGAGATTATATAAATTTTTAAAAAAAATATAGTTATTAAGAAAAGATAACTGACTCTGATTATCAAGAATGTATGTATAAGTTTCATAAACATAATTAATTAAACAGCAGCAATCAAGACAATTATGAATCAGAATACTTAACTGAGAGACAGAGTAGTAATTATATAATTGATATGATTTAAAAAGATTATTATTAAAGGTAATACTTATGACTCTCTCATTATGAAAGTAATTAAAACAGATTAAGTTAACTTTTTTTAAATTTTAATTTTCTATTAAACAGCAAACTTCATGACTGTAAGATATTTTAGAAGACTGTATAGTTATTAAATGCTTTTAATGTTAAAAATACAGTAAATATACAGTTAAATACTGTTACAATATTATACAATATAACTTCTGTGCTGTCTTAGATCACAGCACTGAGAAATGTTTAAAGAAAATAAATTTTAAAATAATATAATGTGCTTTATACAGATTAAAAAACAAAAATCATATATTTTGAATCAGAAACTGTTCTGTATGATTAGTTAAAGTAAAAGATGCACAATAAATTTATGTTGTATAACTTATCAGATTTATAAAACAACAATTTATTGTATTTTTATATATTTCTTTAATATGCTTCAGCTTCATTATCTCATCAGTATTTACATTTAATATATAAAATTTATTTATCTTTTTAAGCTTATTTAAATCATACAACAGAGAATTCATCTCAGTAATATAGAGAAGATAGAATAGATCTGTAGCTACAGTACTTTTTTCTATTTTGACTTTAAGATTTTAAACAATTATAAATATTATATAAATTATCTTTGAACATAAATAAGCTTTAAATTCTACAATATAATGTATTATTATTTATTCTATTAACTTTCTATTCAGTTTCTATCTAGATCTATGAGAACAAAGTATCTTTACAACAAAAAAATTTAAATAAGAAAATCTTAATTCTGTCTTGCAGACACTATCTTAACAAAATGTTAACTAATTATCATTATCTTTTTTGTATATTAATGAATCTGTATTGTGTCTATCTCTTAAACATTTACTTTTACTGAACAGCAAATAATTTCTTTTAATTTACTAAATTTATCTCAGTTCATTAAATTGTCTTTCAGTCATTTAAATGTATAAAATCTTTATATTTTAAAATGTTTTTCTGAGTGATCTGTTACACAAAATTAAGATAACTGAGTAGCTTACAATCAGTCATTAAGTCATTTAATGAGTACTAACTGCTGTGAAAAGAGCTCTGTAAAGATTCATGATTTCAGTTTTCTGAAAGTAATGAGTATAGAAGTTAATGTAATTCAAATAAAAGAGAAGCACATACTGTATAATTTGCACTGATCAATTACATAAAGATAATTTGTCAATTTCTGAGACTTTTATAGAGATCAGTCAGACATTAAGACTCAGCATCTTTATGTAGAACAGAAATAATGCTGTTGCTTTATACTTATAAAGACTCTTATAAAGCTGATGAACTGACTGAACTCAATTTAACTTTTATATAATTGCTTTTTGTCTTGCTGATTTGCAGATTCATCTTTATTTTCACTTTAAATTTATTTATTTAATCAATGCTTTCTATAAATTCATTTACTGTCTTCTTAATTGTATCTAAAGCTGCCTCTACTTCTTTATTTGCATCATTACTCTTTACTGTAGACTCTTCATCATTATCAGTGATTTAATCATAAAGATTATGTCACATCTACATCTTCTTAACATTTCATCAGCAGAAACTTGAAGTGTCATTTAAACTGTATTAATTATTTATTTAATTCTTACAGAGATTGAATTGTCAGCTATTTTAAGAGATCTCTGCATTATCTTATATTTTATGTACAGATTCAGAAACTAAACATTGAATTTTTGTTTTAAAACAGCTGTAAATGTTCTTTTATAGACTTTTATTATCTTTCTTAAATAATGATTTTATAAATACTTCAATAATTTAATAAATAAAATAACTAATAAAATGTCATTATCTCACAGATCTCACATCTGCAACTTATATAACATAATTGATTGAATTACTACTGTGTAAAGTAGTTAAGACTGCTTTGTGAATGAGTTTTATGTAAATAATATAATATATAAAAGAACTTAAAATGTCATAATGTCTTTTTAAGCTGTCTATTGCACATACTTTCTTCATCTTAATCTTATATTAATTTAAACACTTAATACTTACAATGTTGTCTCTGTCAAAATCATCTAATCATTAAAACATATTATGCTCTTCAGATTCTCACTGAGATCTTTACAGCATCTTATAAAGTGAATTAACTTATATTTATTTAATGTAAATCTCATTTTATATCTTTTTACTCATACAATGCATCAATTATAAGCTAACTTCAGTCTATAATAGTTTATCTGTGCTGAGATTTCTTATATAATTAAATTTGTATTATTTACAAAGTTAAACATCATTATCTTATTCTTTAAGCACTTAAACATTGTTAGCAGTTCTGACACAAAGAATAGAAAAAAAATTAAAGAAAGTAAGAATCTTTAAGAAATCTTTGTTTTTATAAGTATTTAATCATTTTTAAATTCTAAAAAAACTATTTTTGTGCAGCATTTGATCAGAAAACATTCTATAATGTAAATAACTCATAATGAGAACTCTACAAATTGCATAATGTATAGCAATCTTTTATGTAAGATATTATTAAATATCTTATTAAGATCAAGATTAAACATTAAAATTATGCATTTTGACTTTGTCTTTCATACAGTGTTGACACAGAATGTAAGCAGCTTTAAAGCAATAAAAGTAGATCTTTTTCTTCTGATTTTTATCTGATTTCATAAAAGAAAATTATGTATCTTTATTGTCTCAGCAATTCACTCTGCAATCAGCTTTTTTAATAGCTTTATGATTGTGTTTTTTAATGCAATAAAATAATAACTACTTAACAATAAATAATTTATTTTTCTGTTCTTTTATAAAATTACTGTAATGAATTCTCAGAAGCTCTTAAACATCAATTTACTGATAAAGTATCTATTAATTATTTGTGTAAAATCATTTTTAATAAAGAAGATTGCAGTCTTAAAAGCTTCATTTAAAATGTTATTTAACTTTAAAATTTTATTATTTAACAGTTTATAAATTGTCTGCTTAATCTGCTTTACAATAACTGTTAAGAAGATATTAAATATAAAAACTGTAAATAATTCATTATTAATGTCTTTAAAATCTGCTTGTCTCTTTTCTGAAAAGAACTTCTTTGTTAAAATTTATATTTTAATAAAATTATTACTATTTATGTTATTCTGATCTGATCTTCACAAAAATAAAATGTAAAATGATGCTTATGATTTGTCTGTGCAGAGCTTACTTTATTATAACAGTCTTCATAAATTCTTTTTATAAAGATTGTTTAAAATTAAAATTAATTATTTAATGAACTGTCATCAGTTTGCACATCTTATACATTGTAGTTTCTTCTTAAGTAAATCTTAAAAGAATTAATGAAATATCTTGTTGTAATTCATCTCAATGTTATTATATCATTATCTTATACATCTTACATTCATAAGAAGTTTTAAGACTCTTAAATGATCACTGAGAATTTGCTTATGCATATAAGTAAATTTTTAAGTAATGTTTCTTTAAATTCTTATAAATAATCTGTTGCAGAGCTATAAACAAACATAATATGCATATTTACTTTTTCTGATATAAATTCTGTTCAAATTTCTTCTTATCAAGCTTTTTTAATGCATAACACTTACTTGATGTCAACTTCTTCATTAATATTGCAATTTAAATGTCTATTAAGATGTAATCTTAAGTGATTGCTCAATAACTCATTGAATTATAGAATTAAATTAATTTCTTAATTATTATTAAGATAAACATAAAATCAATAATATTCTATTAATTATCTCTCTTTTAGATTGACAGTTCTCTTAAAGTGAATAATGAGAGATCATTCATTACTGTTATGATGCAGAGATGTTTCAATTATACTTTATAAGTGATATGTAAATTTTCTTAAAAAAAATAATGAGCATTAAAATCTCTTAAAAGCATAATCTCTTCTTTGACTTCATAAATAATCTGTTGTATAATATGTTAAGTTTAAATTTGTGATCTGTTGCTTTACAAATTATATACATTTATAATGATGATGTTCTTATCTGTAAGGCATATGTGCAGTGCTGTTACATATTGATTATATAATTAAAACAATTAAATGTAAACTGAAGTCTTTTTGCTGATTATGAAGCATATCTTAAATGTTAAGTTGACATCACTTATCAAAATATAATCTTAAAAGCAATAAATAAATACTGTATATCTGTTAAAAGTCTGTTTCTGTATAATTAGCACTTAATGAATGTTTAAGTTGACTGCATTTAAAATAAATTTTCTTACATTATAGTTTGTAAAGCTGCAGTTAAATTAAAGAATTCAGATATTTAATATAAAGAGAACTTTGATTGTACAACATCTTCTTTTATAAGATTTATCAACATCTCATTATATATTAAATGACTTTTCTAATCATTGTCATTAAACTTTAATATAAAGAGCTTAATTTAAATAAGATCTTATACTATTATTAAGATGTCTTGTAAATGATTAAAGCTCTGTTTAATCAATGTCAATATAATGCTCAGAAACTGTCTTTACTTTCTTAATTGAGTGACTTTAAATCTGTTAAATTGTGATGACAGTTGCATTGTAATTATAAAATAACTATAAATTGTCATTATTCTAACTGTTAAGATCATACATTTCTTTTAATAAATAATAAAAAAGCTTTTAAAAATTTTACACACTGTTTTCTGTCATATCTTATGAGTCTGATCACAGTTCATGCATAAAACTCTCTTTTTAATGTATATTTATACATATGCTACACTTCATCATCTTTTTACAGACAGACTGTATGTAATCTTACTGTTTACAGTTAAAATACTGTTTAATCTGTGTGCTGTAATTATAAAAATAAACATTATATAATTAAAAATTAATGATCAGTCTTTTCTAAATAATCTTATGCTGTAATGTCTATGTGAAAAGATTAACTATCACAGTTCTTTTAATTTTGTCTTTTTGCAGTTAAGATTTGTGCTGCTTAAATGTGTGCAGTTAATAAATCTTATTTATGATGAATATAAATAAAATGATCTTAAAAGTAATGTAAATTCTCTGCATAAAAGTTGTATTATTTGTGTCTTTCTTGTTGTTGCAGCAATCTTATTATATTGCTATGACTAATCACTACAGTACAACACAGAGTTAAACATCTTTCTATAAAGTCTTTATTATGCTTTTATTATATAATTTACAGAATTCTTATTTTCACTTATCATTTAATTTTATATTTAAGACTCAGACTCAGCACAAAACTCTTATTTATACTTTAATTATAGTTTGTTTCTTAAGCTCATATTCTTCATCAATATAACATCACTGCAGTACATTTCTTCAGCATATAAATCAATATGTATCTTCATTCTTTTAGATCATATAGACAGTCTAATTACAACTTAAGTTTGCTTTTCTTACTGTCATTATGTATTACATTTCATAATTATTAACTGCTTTACATTATTTTCATCAGTCTTTCAGTAAAGACTGATTATGCCTTGCAGACATTGTTTAAACTGCATATTTAATTAATATCTGCAGTTAAATGTTTTCTATTTATTAATTAAAGTACTGCTTAATTTTTTCATTTCATTACAATTTATATTTTTTCTTCATTTTATCTATGCACTCTCTTCTTCATCTATTGACAAGTCTCAGTCAATAACAGATGCAGACTCTGCACAAAATAAATATAATGAAGTTTTAAATAAAATTGTTCAGTTTAATCTGATCTTTAACTAATTTTTATAAACATTAATGCAATATATTTTAAGCTCTTCATCTATTTCTATTATCTTTCTTCTTTAACAAGCATATTCAATTCCATTAATAAGCATATTTAAATCACTTAACAAATTTATAATGATGATTTAATTCACTTAGACAGTCAGTAAAAACTCTGTATTTATTTTAGAGATGCTTTTAACATTGTATAAACTTTACATTTATTATATATAGATGTTGATTTTAATCTGTATTACATACAATATATAATGATTAAGTAATTTTTATACTTAATTTAATTGCAGTTCTCTATTCTATTGAGATTACATCATAAGATGTATCAGCAACATCTACACAACATCATCATAACATTTTGCTCACCAAAAAGTCAAATTCATGACATTGACTTCACCAGCTCACCTGATGCACTCACACAATCACCTGATGCACTCACACAATCACTTTGCCGCACCAAGAAACCTCTTAAAAGAAGAGCTATTGACAGCCCTATCTTTTCAATCAACTTCACACCTAGCAGTCACATCAACATGCTAAAAGACAACATTGCATCATCATTCACTCAGCAAAACAGTGATCAGCTACTTCAGCAAGCTAGAATTCTTCTAAAACTAGCCTTTCAGAAAACCA
>JAABUY010001414.1_pt1 | contig 32452 bp, 54 predicted proteins | sample 5560271 | NCBI WGS metagenome assembly JAABUY01 (sample SAMN10711886, study PRJNA513374) | rock metagenome | isolation source: Antarctica rocks | place: Antarctica: Victoria Land, University Valley | reverse complement strand
CTTGGCAGGCGCATGCGCCCACCCATGCAGCAGCACCCACCCCAACAGCCCCGCGCCCAATCAAGTGGCCTCGCCGCCGCGCCCCTGCGAGTGCACGCATGCAGACGCGGCGCATTGCACGGTCCCCGCCCGACCGTGCTGGCGCGCCCGCCAGCGCGCGGCTCGGCGCGGCGGGCGCCCGCTGTCCAGTCGCCCACGAATGCCCGCCAGCACTCGATCCAGGCAAGCGGCCTTCCGAGGCGGCGCGCACCCAGCGCCTCGCGGTGCATGCGGCGCAGCACCTCCAGCGCGCGCGCCGGCTGCCCGCCGCGGTCGCACGCGGCCAGCAGCGCGTTGTAGCTGCGCGTGCTGGGCGCCACGCCCGCCGCGCGCATTGCCGAGAGCACCGCCCACGCCTGCTCCCTGCGCGCCCAGACCTCTCCTGCTCGATGGCGCACGCGCGACACGCCGCTGCCAGGGCCGCCCGTCTTCCGCTGCCCGCACTGGCGCAGGGCAGGAGCCTGCTGCAGACGCGCCGCATGCGCTGACAAGCAGCACGCGGCCCGCCCACAGCATCACGATGCCCACCCGCCCGCCCGCTCCGGTCAGCAATCAGAGCAGGAGCTCCACACCGTCCACTGTCAGGAGCACAGCAACACGCGCGCGCCAGTGGCCGCCGCGCGCGTGCGCGGTCATGATCGCGTTGTACGCCAGCAGGTCCGCGCGCACGTCGGCGGCCTCCATGCGGCGGAACATGTGCATCGCGCGGTCCGCCTGCGCGCGCGCGCGGCACGCCCCTCGGCGCTGCAAGATCTAGCGCGGCTGAAGCCTTCTAGTCGCCTGCGCGTCAGTGCTGGACAGCGAAACAGCAAACCTTCGCGATCCCCAGGTCAAGGGCTTGACGCCGCTACACAGGGCAGAACGGGTACGCGCCGCGCGGCTGCACCGCAGCGCGCGAAAAAGCGGGCTCCTGTGGGCCCTCGTGCGGCACAGGCGCCTGCCTGACCAGCAGCAAACTGGGCGCCGCAGGCTGCTGCAAACACGTGCACCCGAGGCCTACCCTACCCTACTGAACTATACCCTACATTCACCTACCCCACTGGCGTCGGGCCGCGCCTGGTCCGCGTGCGTGAGCACGATGATGATGGTCGTGTACGTCTGCACGTTCGGCTCCACGCCTGCGCCGCCGCGCACAGCCCGGGTTGCCCGGCAGACACGGCCTGCAGACACAGGCGCCGCGCTGCACCATTGCGCTTTTCAACAGCGCCTCCTGCCTCAGCGCATCCAACCTCAGCCGCGGCTTCGCGAGCCATGCGCATCCTGCGGCCGCCGGGCCCTGAGGAGCGGCCGCGGCGGCCGCCGGGGGCGGCGCACGCGCACCCTCGGCCTCCATCTCGTCCAGCAGCGCGAGCGCGGCCTGCCAGCGGCCGCCGCAGGCCTGGCAGGCCGCGATGAGCGAGGAGTAGGTCACCACGTCCGGCCGCGCGCCCGCCGCGCGCAGCTCGCCCAGCAACTCCAGCGCGCGCTCCCATGCGCCAGCCTTGCCTGCGCGGCGCCCGCGCCCGCCTCCGCTGCCGGCCGCCCTCATGCAGGAGCCTGCCCTGCGGTGCCTGCCTTGGCCGCGCCCCCCCGCACACAGCTAGCCGCCGCGCGAGTTTTTTGCAGCTGCCGCGCACCAGCATGCATGATGCGCACATGCTCGAGGCACCACCGGCTGCACACCAGTGGGCGCGCAGCTCTCGCCAGCAGGCCGCGGCGAGCGAGGGAAGGGAGGCGCGCGCGGCGGGCGCGCACCCGCGGCGCTGATGGCCGCGTTGAAGGCGAAGAGGTCCGCAGCGACGCCCGTGCCGAGCATGCGGTCGAACAGCTGCAGCGCCTGCGCGGGCGCCCGCAGCGCTCAGGCGCCGCGGGCGACTTCCCCCGGACCGGTGCCAGTGAGCCAAGAGCCGCTCTCCGGCGCCTGCTCAAGCAGCCCGCAGCGCTCACGCGGCGGGCGCTCGCATCAGGACCCAGTGCCAGCGGACCCAGACAGCTGCACTCGCCGGCAAGCCAGCGCAGCACCCGCTCGCCTGGGGCACTTTCACACAGTGCATGCTGGGCAGCGGCGCACGCGCGCGCCACCGCGTCGCACGGCGCCTCGACGCCCACTGCCGCCTCCCGCCACGGCAGGAGAGACCAGAGGAGACGCGCAGCGCGGGCGGCCCGCGCGGGAGCCACTGGAGGCAGGGATAGGGTTATGGCGCACCCGCGCCGCGTCGTTGGCCGCGCCGCGCCGCGAGAAGGCGGACATGAGCGCGACGTAGTGGTACGCGTCGCGCGTCGGGTAGGCCGGCCGCGCGTCGAGCCAGTCGAAGACGCGGACCGCGAGCTCCAGCGCGCCGCGCTCGCCCAGGTACTTCAGCAGCCTGGCGGCGGCCGCGCGCTGGTCGGGCTCGCGGGCGGCCGGGCAGCCGGCGGGCTGCCTGCCGCCGCAGCAGCGCAAACAAGGGCGGCGGGGCACAGGCTCCAGTGCGGACGGCGACGGACGCTGTAAAATGCAACCAGACAGCGGTGCTCTGGTTGCGGGGCAGGCCAGGGCGGGCAAGGCCGCAGGCACGGCCGGCAGACGGGCGCAGAGGCGAGCGGAAGGCGCGCACTGGCTGATCTCGCGGTTCTGCAGCGCATGTCCCTCCAGCACCGTGCCGGGGCACTCCCCCGGCACCAGCTCCAGCAGCAGCGCGCCCAGCACGCTCACAATCCGCGCGCGGCGCGGGTTCTGGTCGGGAGAGTCCCGCGCGCGCCGGCCGGCCGCTGCGCCGGGCGCGGCGGTGGGCCAGGCCACGGATTCGCCCCGCGCCGACCGCCGCGCCGGCTTCAGCGCCAGGTCCGCCGGGCGCCTGCTGCTCGGCGGAGCCGCGCCGTCTGCCGGCGCTGGCGCCTGCGTGGGCGCGGAGCTCGTCGCCGTGGCGTGCGCAGCTCTGCGGGCGGCCAGGGCGTCGCGCTCTGGAGCGTCGGGGCCATAGCCGTGCACTCTGTGCTCGGCAACTTGTGCCGGAGCGGCTGAAAACAGCTCCAGCCCAGCATCATCGCGCTGCCGGTTCCCGTGAGCAGGCGAAGGCCTTGCGGCCTGCTTGAGCGTGCAGGTGCAAGCGCGCGGCGCGACACGGCCCGGCACTGCCGGGGCTCTACACAAGTATGTGCAAGCACGCGATGCACGCAAAGAAGAGCGAGTGAGGCTCTGCACACCCGTGGCGTTCAAGGGCAGCAGCATAGTACTGGGAGGCTGCAGTGCTGACTCCCTGCGTTCGCGGGACGGCAGCCTTCAAGAGGACTCCATCAGGGCAACCAGAGGGTTTTGCAAGCGAAACTGCTCTCCTAATAGGCCGCTCACACAGTCCTCGCACAGTCCTCTGCTCCCTCGCGAAAGTGTTACTCTCGCGTCATCGCCTGCAGACCACTGGCGGTGGTGCAGACGCAGGCTACAAGCTCACAGCGTGGCTTTGCAGAACAAGGCGAGCGCAATGCGGAGGGGCGTGACACAGCTGGCTCCGCGCCTCATGTCGGTGATGCGCACGGAGGCGGGGCTGCTCGGGCGCAGTATGGCAACGGTGCGCGCGGCTCGGCGATCGTCCCTGGAACTGCCTACACAAGGAGCTCTGCGTCTCCTTGCGGCTGCAGCCGCGCAGCTCTGACGGGAGCTCCGGGAGCGTACGGGGCTGCTCTGCAAGCAGGAAACCAGGGCGCAGGCAAGCAGCGTGTGTCGTGACTGTGCGCAGGTGGGCACAAGCGGACGGGCCGCGAGCGCGGCGCCGTCGCTGACAGCGCCGCAGGCGTCGCACAGGAGCCTGCAGCCTGCCGGCCACAGCGGGGCGCTCCGCGCTCAAGCGGGTACTTTGACACACATCAGTTGGGTGCCTTCTGCCACCTCAGCCTTTGCATATTGCCGAGCGCTGGCGCGGCTGACCTCCGGCGCGGCGGCTGTGCAGGTGAGCAGCTGCGCGGGATGTTCATCCAGACGCAGCCGACGCCCAACCCCTCGAGCCTCATATTTCTGCCTGGGACGCCCGTATCTAACGTGCGCCCACGCCCCTGTGCTGCCTACCTGACCCGCCACTGGTGCAGGCCTGGCACAGGGCGGCGCCTGACGCGCTGCCCGGCGTGCGCGCAGAGCGGCAGCAAGGACTTTGCAAACGCGCGGGAAGGCATGGCGTCGCCGCTGGCCAAGCGGCTGTTCGCCATCGAGGGCGTCACCAACGTCTTTTTTGGCTCGGACTTTGTCACTGTGACCAAGAGCGAGGACCTGGCCTGGAGCATGCTCAAGCCGGAGGTGTTTGCGGCCATCATGGAGCACTTCACGTCCGGTGCGCCCCCGTCGGGGCCCAGGTCTTCGACTCGAGCTCGGGTTTGGGCGCCGCACACCAGTGTTAGGACTCCGCTTGCTAGCACCACAGTGGGGGCCTGCTTTTACCTGCTACACTCTGCACTTGTTCCGGTGTCAGCGGCCTCGTTTAGAGATTGTACGGCGAGCGATGCAGCTTGCCTGCAGCGCAACACCGCTCTGCTTTGCACATGCTGCTCTGGCTGTCAGGCCGCATGTTGAATTGTGGCGGTATTTGCCGTGCAGTACAGTCATGCTTGACGGCTTGTGCTGACATACGGCTTGTGCTGACATACAACAGGTCGGCCATCCAAGCAGATTGTGTCTGTCACATCCTATGTCATTTGAGGTAGCAAGGCAAGAAGGTGCGTTCAGGGCACTAGCAATGGTCCCTGACCAGCTGCGCGAGCGCCCAGGCGACCCGTTGTTCACTGATGCGGACAGCGCGTCCGCGTCGTCCAACACGGCCATCCACGAGGACGACAGCGAGGTCGTGGCCATGATCAAGGAGCTGCTGGAGACCCGCATCCGCCCGGCCGTGCAGGAGGACGGCGGCGACATTCGCTTCCAGGCGCGTATAGGGTTGGGTGGGGTATATGGCAGGAGTAGGGTACCCATGCGCCGCGGCCCGGCGCCGCGCGGGCAGGGCGGCACGCGTGCGCGAGCGGGGCCTGACAAGCCCGGCGCGGGCGCGCAGGGCTTTGACGAGGCCACAGGGCAGGTAGTCCTGAAGATGCAGGGCGCCTGCAGCGGGTGCCCCTCCTCAGCGGTGCGCCCTCCCTGGAGCGCCCGCCGCCCTGCGTGGCCGGTTGTGCTCACGGTGCAGCTCTTGCTGTGGGCCATCTCTTGCTGTGGGCCTTTGTGCTACGCTCTCTCAGCTGCTATCACCAGGCTAAGTCGCCTGACCATGCGCTCCGCTATGCTCCGCCCCTTGCCTGCTGTGCTTGCTGTGTGCCTGGGCTGAGCGCGCATGCAGGGCCCGCTCGTGCTGGGGCGGCTGTCGCCGCTTGGCTGCGGGGAAGGCGGCCTGCGTGGCCGTGCCCGCAGCTTGCGACCGTGCGGCGGCCGTGCGGCGCAGGTGACGCTGAAGAGCGGCATCGAGAACATGCTGATGCACTACATCCCCGAGGTCAAGGAGGTCGTGGAGGCGCCGCCGGACGAGGCGGAGTCGGCCGGGCTGTCCGAGTTCGCCAAGCTGGAGGCGCAGCTCTCCCACTGACGGGGCGGTGCTGCTTCTTTGACTTGTGCACGCATCTGTAGAACAGGTCATGCATGTGCAGAGCAGGACGTGGCAGGCGTTTTGAAAAACGCAGAGTTGGCTGGGCTGACTGAGGGTACAAAGTTGGTACGTGCAGCCTGGAGGCGCACCTCTCTGCTGGACAGAAACAGCGCCGTCTGCTTGGTGCCCGCCTTACTTTGTGCCTTCGCCGTAGCATGAGCACACATGCAATGCAGCATGAAGCTCTGACATGCAGTTTACAAGGTGAAGGCTGGCATCTGAATCGCTGGGAAAGTTGTCCACTCAGCATGCTTATCATCTTGGTATATATTTGCGCACCGCCGCACGTGCGCTCGAGTCAAGCTGATTGGTTTTCGTGTATGCGTCTCCCTGCTCTTTTAGCTGCTAATCACCAGGTTCACTTCGTCGCGCGCTTTGTCCTGCGCTTGAGGCAAAAGATAAGGTGCCAGCTTGCAGCACGCGTAGCAAGCATGTCCTTGTAGGCACTTCTGCTCTTACCGGCTAGCATCAGCGCACGGCACATTCCGCATGGCACACTTCATACGCCGTACGTCACCTGGCTCTGCTGGCAAGTATACAATGGTACCACCGAACTGATTAAGTAATACGCAACTCGCAGGCAAAGTTGCGGGCGACAGGCAGGCTTACGCAAGCAGCCACGGCCTAGACCTGACGTATATCACAGACAACGTTATAGCAATGAGCTTTCCGGCTGCCGGCTGGGCACGTGCGCCACGTGTAAAGGCAGCAGGACGTGCTCTGAAGTTGCTGCTCTTTGGCAAACATGCTGGGCTTACTTATAAGGACTGCTCCGCAGGCCTGTACCGCAACCCAGCCGAGAGGGTGCTTGCCTTCCTGCAGTCCAAGCACGCCGGCTGCTTCAGGGTGTACAACCTGTGCGCGGAGCACACATACGCTGCTGCCCGCTTCGGCGGCCGCGTCGTCTCCATCCCGTGCGAGGACCACCAGGCGCGCCTGGGACCCTCACGCTCCTGCAAGCGCCTGCGCCTGTGCGGCTCGCGCCAGCGCCCCGCCTCGCAGGACAGCCAGGCAGCAGGCCGGCCTGCCCGAGCCCGGGCTGCCTGGCGGCAGGCGCCGCCGCTGGAGTCGCTGCGCAGGTTCTGCGCGGGCGCCTGCGCGTTCCTGGCGGCGGACGCGCGGAACGTCGTCGCGGTGCACTGCAAGGCGGGCAAGGGCCGCACCGGCGTGTTTATCTGTGCGCTCCTCGTCCACATGGTGTGCTCAGGTCTCCAGAGCATCGCTGGCCCCGAACCTTGCACTCACATGAAGGTGTTCTTGCACATCTTGACGCATGGCAGTGGCCCAGTGCTGCTTGCGGCGTGCTTGCGGAAACAGCTTTCAATTAACAGTGGAGCTGCTCAGGCCACGCCCTCCGTGCTCTGTTGACAGTCGACGCATTCTGAGAGCTGGTGTCTGGGTGGGGCCCACCGTGCAGGGGACGTGCCCCGACGTCGACGCAGCGCTGGACCTCTACGCGGCCAAGCGCATGGCGGACGGGCCTGGCGTCACCATACCCAGCCAGATCCGGTGCGCTTGGCTGTCCCACTGAGGATGAGCAGGGCGCGTGTGTGTGCATGCTGCTCAGTGCGCCGCTGCAGGCCGCGTGCCCAAAAAGTTCGCGTACAGACCTGAAAATGCTCGCGCTTCCTGCATGTGTGAGCAAGCATGTCAGCTTTGCGCAGCGGCCATTGCATCCGTAGTGTGCATTGCATGCCGCACAGGTCGGTTGAGAAACGGGAGCATGTACACATGCGAAGGCCATGTGCATAGAGCGCCACCGACGAAATCTACTTGTTGCAGGTTCCTGCGGTACTACACGGGTGCGCTGCAGACGGGCGCGCTGCGTGCCGGGGGCGCGCTGCCGCGCGCGCGGCCGCTGGCGCTCGCAGCGCTTGAGCTGCGCGGACTGGGGCCGCACACGGCCTGCCGCGTGACGCTTTCACAGCGCCCGCCGGCGCCGCCTGCGGGCCCGAGTGCTGACAGGGATCTGCTGCCGCCGCCTGCGCTCGAGCATGAGGCCTTGGAGTACAGGGCTCTGCCGCTCGCGTGCGCGACCGCCGTGGCCGACAGCGGCGGCCGCGCTGCGGTGCCGCTGCAGGCGTGCGCTGTGCAGGGCGAGCTCAAGGTGGAGGTGCGCGGCCGGCTGGTGACAGACCTGCGGCGCCGTGCGCACTGTGTTGATCCCAGCAGTAGCGGAGTGGCTGTGCGGCCAGGGTCCCGCAGCAATGGCAGCGCGGGCGCTCAGACTGCGAGCAGCCTGACTGTGCTCACCTGGCCTGGTGTTGGGATCAGGCCTTTGTCCCGTCCAGCGGTCCGGATGCGTCGCATGCCATCCGGCCTGCATGGCCCGCGCAGGTAGAGCAGGAGGCCAGGGGGAGGCGCTGGCCGCTGTTCTACGCCTGGGTGAGTACCGCGTTCCTGGGGCCGGGCGAGTGCGTGCTGCCGCGCTGCGAGCTGGACAAGGTGCAGGAGCGGCCCCTCCTGGTGCATGCTGAGAAGCTCGGAGGAATCCTGCTCTGTCTCAGTTCACTGAGACACACTGGCCCCTGGCAGGCCAGTGTGCCCCCTGAAGCATATGATAACATAAGAAGCCCATTTATGTTTGCCGTATCATGGCTGCTGGAAGCCTGCTTCCAGCAGCCATGATGCCGGTGTTCAAGTGCCAACAGAGGAGCTGAGGCGCGCAGGTGGCGACTGCAGGCGGCCTCGCAACAGAGCTGCGCATGTGTTTCAGGATAGCGTAAGAGGCTGTCTGCGTAGTTTTCTGCAGTGCTTTGCGAAAAGCGGCTGCAGTGTGCATCCGCATGGCCGTGTTCACAGTACAGATATGCAGCAGCAAATTGCAGATCTGGCAAAACAGATGGCTGTACTGCATGGCTGTACTGCATCGTAAGCACTCCATGCCTTCGAGCTCCATGCAGATATGAGCACCCCACGCTCCAGCTCTGTCATATACATGCGAAAGCATTAGGTCAGGATGGCCTGCTTTGAAAAGCAGGTCCCGGCAGCAAGCGTGTGCCTCTGCTTGCAGCTACCACAGAGCAGCCATGATGGCTGATGAGTCTATGTCAAGAAGCCAAGAAGGGGGAAGGCCTATGGCATCCAGCTGCTTGCCATCGGCCCTAGGCATGCGGTGGCTCGCAGCTGGATGCAAACGCATTTTGAAGCAGGAGGGGTGCCATTTACCGCAGGCCATGTCGCCATACCAGCAAAAAACCAGCGACAGGTGTGAGGCGGGCTTGATGCACAACAATGCCCAGTCGCAAAGCTCAGCCTCGCTGCAGGGCTCGCAGCAGACAGCAGCACACAGCAGCACCAGACCAGCAAGCAGGGTCCCAGCATGTGTGGTGAACAAACACACCAGGCGAGCATCACAACAAGTGAGGCCCCGATTTATGCACAAGCGTACAGGATGGGCGTGTGACCTTGGGCTGCACCAGCCCTGTCATTGAGCCCACACCGCTGGCCCGTAGACGACCACGCCCAGCAGCAGCGCGCACAGCAGCGAGCCGACGCTGTACACGTACCCGTGCAGCGTCTCCGGCACCAGCTTCAGCTGCGCCCGCGTCTGGCGCGGCACCACATGCGCGGCACCATTAGACACGATTTTGTCATGCTGCACTTCTATTGCAAAAACGACAATGCATCTTTGTTCAGCCTTCATAATTTTGCCTTCAGCCTTCATAATTTTGCCGAAGGATACAGTTAGGCGTTCTATCACAGCAGAATAAGTCTCGTTAAACCCATAATGCCCTTATACCAAGGCCAAGCAAGAAACAAGGGCCAGCCGCGCCTTAATCTCTAATTTTCTGCGAAGTTTCAGTAGTGTGTAGCAGTACTCACCATCCCTCACCATAAACAGCACATGCCACATTAGCTGGGCACAAGGGGGCAGTGTCTCAGGTCCCAGTACGGGAGCACCCACCTCCGCAACGTAGGTCGATACCGTAGAGAGCGCGCCCGCAAACCCGGTGCGGACAGCATACAGTGCCAGCGCTGGCCAGTACCCCGCCGCACCCGCCCGCACAGCAATGACCTGCCAGCAATGACCTGTAAGTTACACACCCGGCATGGCAGAACCTCACACTGCTATCACTGAAAGGTTAGAGGTTGCAATCCTCGCCTGCTCCATGTGGACCCCGTCAGCAAGGATGCTCAGAGCAGGCCGGGCTGCACATGGCATGCATGGCCCTCGTGCCATGCTCGGCCCTCACGTCGCGAGCAGCGGAATGCGGCGGACACCGCGCAGGCGCTCTGGCAGGCAGGCGCATGCGCGGTCAGCGCGCAGCAGGGCGCAGCGAAGGGAGGCGGGCATGCGCGGGGCGCGTCCGCGCACCCCGACGACAAAGTCGGTGAGGCAGCCGAGCAGGTTGGCGGCGAGCGTGCCGGCCGGCAGCCAGCGCCAGCCGCCCGGCAGCCGGTAGTTGTACTGCGACAGCAGCCAGCGCGCGGTGCAGCCGGCCGGGCCCAGCAGCACCGCGAGCCACTGCGCACGCCTGCGGGCGGGGTGTTGCGTCGGGGTACGAGCCCACTCCGGTGTGAAGGCCTGTCCTTGCCTTAATGTGGATGGCAGGGAGGCGAAAGGCTGCCCGAGGGGGGCAGTGCGAGGGTGTGCAGCATGCTACATCGGAGACTAGGAGCCAGTCTGCTCCAATGACTCAGGTTTACTTCTTACGTATTGTTTGGCCGCTGTTCCTCGTGTATGATTCGACATGGGTTTTACTTTGCGGTTGGGTGCGCACCTAGCGGCCTGGTCTGGCGCCGAGTCCACAACGGCCAGCGCAATGAAAAGGCCCAGCAGCGCGGCCAGCCCTGCGGCGACTGCGAGGTTGGTGCCCGCGTGCAGCATGAAGCGGTCCGGCTCGTCCGTCAGGAATGCCCTCCAGCGGCTCGCTACCTTGCGGCCAACGCCCCCGCGCGCCGCGCCCCGCCGCGCGGCCTCGCCAGTGCCGCCGCGCTCCGCCGCAGGCCCCACGTCTACGTCGTCCGGCCGCACATGCAGCGCCATGCTATCCGCCGGCAGGTTCCCTGCTGCCCGCATGCCGCCGGCCACCAGCGGCGTGCAGGCGCCCGGCGCGCCGCCCGCAGGCTCCTCCCTGTCGGCGCCCGCCAGGCCAGACCAGGCCGGCGGCGCCGAGCCCTGCTGCGGCGGCGCCTGCGGCGGCGGCCCCGGGGCGGCAGCCTGCCCGAAACAAGGTGGCGCTGGGCCATTGGCAGGCGCGACGCCGGGGTCCCAAGCATGAGTTTGCGGTAGCGCCGGCGGCTCCACGCCGCGCCGTCGCCTCGCCAGCTCGCTTAGCGTCACGACCACTTCCCGCGGCGCGAGTGCGCCGCTCGGCCGCCCCGCGCGCGCCGCTCGGCGGCCGCCCTCGACCGGGCGGCTGGCGCCATTCGTCGCAAGGCGCGCGGGGCCGGGCTGGCTCGGCCCAGCTTCACGCACGTCCTGCACATGCCCGGTGCTCCAACGCGCCTTCAAGCCCGGCGGGCGCGCGTCCGCCGCGCCGCCGGCGCCGCCCAGGGTCCCGCGCAGGTCAGCCGACAGCGTCGCTTCCCGGCTTCGCCCGGGCTCAGCCGTCCCTTCGCAGTCCATAGAGGCCGAGCGGCGCAGGGCGGCGGGCGGCAGGGCGCGCGCCGCGGTGTCCGGCCCGGGCGCGGCTGGCGCGCGGGGCGCGGCGCGCAGCGCGCGGGGCCTCTGCGGCCCCCTCCAGGCCCGGGCGCGGGCCGCGAAGGCGACCGCGCGCTCGGCGCCGGGCGCGTGGCGCGCCAGCGCGGCTGCCTCGCGGCGCTGGTCCGCCATGATGCGCAGGCGCCGCACGTGCGCGCCGAGCGCGGCGCGCTGCTCCGGGCTCGCGCCGCCCCTAGCCAGGACCCGTGTCATGCCCAGCGCACTGCGCAGCCCTGCACACGCCTTGCACGGCACTGCCGGCGCGCTTCGCAAGGCTGACATCTGCCTCTGTGTGGCCACCATGGTCTGGCCACCCCTGTGTCCCGGGAGTACGCGTGGGCCGCAGACTTGAGTGAGGCAGGACCAGGCGTGCTGGCAATGGAGGGCTGGATGTCACGGGCGCACCCCACCGCGGCGGACTCGGCGTGCGCGCGCGCTAGCCGCGACAGCGGCACCGCCACCTCGCTGCCCGCGGCTAGCAGCGCCGCCTGCCGGGCCAGGTCGGGGGAGGCGGTGCTGCGGTCCGGCTCGCCCATGCGGCCCTCGTCCGCCGCCTCCAGCGACGCTGCCAGTCTGGGGGCGCGCAGTAACGCGGCGGCCGTCACAGGCGCGGCATGTCGCTGCCGGTCCGCGCACGCACAGCGGCAGGCAGGCCAGCACGCTCATAGGCAGGGAAGGCCGAAGGTGCCAAAGCTGGCGGGACGCTTGCAGCTGTGCCGCATGGCCGCGTGGCAGGGTGATGCGGAGAGCGGGCATGCCAAAGCTCAGCACTGGCGTGCTGTCATAGGGGTGACCGCATGCACCCAGGTTACTCTTCCCTTCATGCTTATTGCAACATGCGACGCTTGGCAGGTGACAGGTGTGCATGCAGCAGCGCAACCCCTTTTCCGTTCGTGCACGGGCCCGCACTTCGCAAGCATCGGCTCCGGCGCGGTCTCGGCAGCGCCGCCAGCGACCAGGTACCGGTCGATGATGAGCGCGCACTGCTCGCCAAACACGTAGGACGCCAGCGCCAGCTGCAGGCCGATGACGAGGCCCCACAGCATGTCGGGCCACTGGCCGCCCTCCCAGCCCTGCCCTGCATGCGCAGCCCAGCGGGTCGCCTGCAGTGAGCATCTCAAGGACCCTTCCCATCATCACATCACAAGCAAAAGCCCCTTGTGCCTGTGGCTGCGCACTGGCCTCAGCACGCATGAAGCACTGCTGACATACATAGGCAATGGCTCCCAGACAGGTACTGGGTGTCCAGCAGTCTGCAAGGAGCGCTATTCTAAACAACAGGAAGTTGGACTGCAGGCCACAAGACAGTCAGGAAAGCCTGCCTGTCAGGAGGGAAGCGTACCCCCAACAAGCTGCAGGAGCAGCACATAGACCCAGGAGGCGAACGTGGTCAGCGAGCCACAGAAGCCCGTGCGCAGGCCTATCTGCAGCTCTGGCCGCGCCTGCGCAGTGCGCAGACCTGAAGCGCTTCAGGCCTGGCAGCGCTCCAGCGCTCTCTGCGATGTGCAGGCACTTCCCTCCTCCCCAAGCGCGCGAGCGTGCAAGCGTGCCAAGGACGCAGGCGTGCGAGGCGCACCTGCCAGCTGTGATGAGCGGGCAGGATAGCCAGTGCCTTGTTGGTACTGAGGCCCAGCGTGCTTGACGCCGCCAGCAGCCCCATCACAAAGCTGCCCAGCATGTTTGGGGGCAGGTCTGTGAAGTAGGCACCCAGGCTGTTCCGTTTGGCGCCTGCACACAGCACACTGTGCTCAACTGCGACGCTGAGCACAGCAGGTGTGCAGCCCAGGCAGCACAAGCAGCGTGGTAAGGTGGGTGAGCGCGAGTACGTACCCGCCGAGGTCAGGCAGATACCAAAGCTGCCTGTGCACCCATTGGTGAACAGCGCATCCAGATAGATGCGCGTGAGGACCCCGAGCTGGCTCCAGAAGGCGAGGTGGAGCAGCACCACCACCACCTCCCGCGCCTTGGCCCCCATCTCGAGCGGCAGCGGGAGAGAGCCGTTCCACTCACATAATTTACAACACCTGGCATGGACCGTCCTGAGAGGACCTGCATGTGAGTATCTTACATGTTAGATTGCCAAACGGCGGTTCACAAGCTGCTTGATTTTCACTTGAACCTTGCCAAAAATTGCCCACGGGAGGCCTTGAGAGAGGGGGGGGGGTGGTCCCATCATTTTAAGGTCCAGGCTCACACACAGAGTTGGAACACAGCGTACCATGTTACCTTGCTTGTGCACTTGCGTGTACGTCATCTTCACAGGCAGTTCTCAGAGCCTGGTCTGACTGATTTGCATACAGTAGTACGCATACTCCTGTGAACAGACTACAGCGCTTGGCACGTCTCCCTCTGTGGGTGCACAGGACTCAAGTTCTCAGCATATACACAGAAGCATCATGCTTCAAGCATGGCATGCACCAAGTGGACTAGCAAAACAAACACACAGGTGCCAGGACTGCAATGCACTGGACTGTGCTTACAGCGTCTTAACAAAGTTATGAACAATCGTCATCCCGTTGTCGGTGATGATGCTCTCGGGATGGAACTGCACGCCCTGCGCATCACACGCGCGTTGCAGCCCGTGAAGATCGCTCTGCATCTGTGGACGCAAGCAGCGGGAGTGGTACGTCACCAAGCACAGCATCTTGCACGCACCACACCCCATGCAGGCACCCTCAACTGGCAGCGCGCGCGCCTGGATGTGCGGGTATTTCCGGTGCCGTACAGCCATGATGGTGCCGTCCTCGGTCCAGGCAGTCACCTCCAGCTCCCCCGGGCAGGTGTCCTTCTCGATGACCAGGCTGTGATAGCGTGCGGCGGCGAATGGGCTCTCCATGCCCTGCAGGTTGCTGGAAGCAGGGTCGCAGATGTCCATGCATCATTGTGGTTGCATGTGTACATGGGCGCATGACTACACATTGTTTCGGCAACCGCTGTGTGCCAGACAGGCACCAATGCACGGCACGCCAGTGACAAGCATAATCTGGCACTTCAGCCTTCAACAGGTTGCTTGCTGTCTGCATGGGGAGATTGCCGCGCACATCACATGCAAGCCAAAAACCTGCCTCTGTTCGCCAGGCATGCAGTACGTTGCTGCAGCCCGCCACAGCCAGGCTCATTCTGTATTCATCAATGCGCTACGCTGCCATCATGGCACTCGAAAAGCTCCCGCCGACCGGCACCAGGCCGCACCTCCAGCAGGCCGACGTTGGTGTGCGTGACAGGCGACACTTTGCCGTGCATGACGCCGCAAGGTGCGCGCACGACGCGGCCGCCAAACACCTCGCCGATGCACTGGTGGCCCATGCACACGCCGAACAGCGGCAGGCGCGGCCCCAGCTCGCGCACGACCTCCATGGACACGCCTGAGTCCGCGGGCCGCCCTGCGTACCCGCCATCGCAGCAATGCCAAGGCCAGCAGGTGGACACGAGGGGTGCAGCCACAGCACTGCAAGCGTAAGAGGAAGAGCCGCGTTTGCATTTTCAGTGCATGACAAACTACGTGCACAGCTGTGCCTCCAATTTGCAGGGGAGGCATAAATAGCGTGGCAAGAGGAGTGCGTGCAAGCTAGGCTGTGGGGCAGACCAGGGCCTGGCGATACGAGGACGCCGCGCGGGTTCAGTGCGGCAATGCCCTCGACACTGATCTCGTCGTTTTTGTAGACGACGTGCTCGCAGCCCAGGTCCCCAAGGTACTGCAGGCCACCAGACCCACTTCAGCGCAACCTCACGTGTGGGTGGACAACCAGCAAACAGCTGGTGCGCGCAGCAAGGAAGTTGCAGCACACTAACGATGCAGCTGCGGGCGCCTGCAGCAAACCAGCTCTCGCCGCCTGTGCTGGTAGGAAGCACCTGGCACAGGTTGTACGTGAAGCTGTCGTAGTTGTCAATGACCACCACGGGTCCCCTGCCGTTCGCGCTGGCTGCGCACCTGCACGCCAGCCGCAGCAGCTGCCTGTGCTCGCTCCGCCGCCGGTGAGCGCCTGCAGCAGAGATCAGTTCAGCGCCTTGACTGCAGCCCGCGTCTGCGACTCTGAGAGCGAGGGCTCAGGCAGACGCGCGGCGTGCCTCTCCGCTGCCACCCCAACGGGGCCCTGCCCTGCAGGGGCGAGAAGCTTGCGTGGCGGTGCCTCCCTCGCAGACTGCTTGGTGCGGGCCCTCCAGACGTGCACGGCGCGTGACTGGGCGCTTCCATGGTGCGCGACGCCTTGCCGGCACACCTGAGTTTATTATTTACAGCACCGGGAAGGCGCACACAGCACGCGGTCGGCACTGACCTGTGTTTAGAAAGTGCTGCTGCTTGACTGCTGTGTGCAACTGTTGCTACTAAGGCCCTACAGGCCTACAGTGCTAAACAGGCTCCTGTTCAATGTCGACTTGGAAGGCTGTAACAGTCTCCTCCTCCACGTAGTAGCTCTCGGTTGTCTACCTGTGGATGAATATTGCACACGGATCCTGCAAGCAAGCGCAGCTGTTTATTTGCCTCCTCCTGTATGGTTTGTCCAGACAGTCAAGATCGATTAGGCTTGCCAGGAGTGTTGCGCTGCAATGCTCCAATGACCTAGCACCTGCATGCTGCACAGAAGATGTTACAGCCCAGGATACGCGCAGCGCTGGCATCCACATGGCTGGCGCTCTGCCTGCTGCCACTGGCCGCTGCCCGCACTGTTGCAAGCAGCGGCCAAGGCCGACAGCTGCGCAGCATGGTGCGGGCCCAAAGTTTTGCAGAGGAGGCTGCAGCTGTTGCAGCTCACAGTGCGCTGGGCAGCGCTTGACATCACGCCGCGCTCAGGAGAACGCTGTGTCGGGGGGCTTGCGGTCCAGACCCATTGGCGAACAGGCGCTCGTGCGGAAGGGTGCGACGCTGCGCGCGCCGCCCCTGCCAAGCACACCTGTGGTTTGAAGCAGCGGCACGCACTGTTGATCTCTCACCGCTTGCAAGCAGGCAGCTGAGGCGCGCGCTGCCGTGCGCAGGCACCGTGCGGCACTTCGCCTTTGCGGGGCTGGTGCAGGTGCAGAACGGCACGCGCGAAGCTGTCCTGATGCACGTCTACCTCAAGTCCATTGTAAAGCCGGGCAAGGTTGCCTTCCGCGGCGTGATGTTTGCCGAAAGCGTTGAGCGCGACTGGTACAGCCTGCTCGACGGCTACGTCTGCCAGCCGGACGTCGCGCACGAGGACTGGCCAGGCATCTTTGTGCGGTGAGGCCGCGCCGTGCCCCGGCGCCGCAGCAGCCCTGCAGCGCCAGCCCGCGCGAGCTGCGCGGCGGCCCAACCTGCGCTGTTCTCCCCGCCCGCCTTTCGCCACAGGCCTGCAGAGTCTCTGGCCGTTATGGAGCGGCGCTGCGCTGTACAGTTGCGTGCACAGCATGCGATGGCGCCATCTCTGCAGCCGCGACGCTGCGTCTGCTTGCAGAGCCCCTCCTACCCGTCAGCGGAGGCGGGGGGCTGCGCCCGTTGCCGGGCGACGCCGCCGGGCGGCCGCCGCTGGGCGGCCGCGCCCTCAATCACGTGCGCGCGCGCGCGGCGCAGGGAGGGCGACGCGATCGCGGAGCAGCCTCTGCGCGTCTACACGGAGCTCATCTACGGCCACTACGCGGACAAGCCGGCGGGCGGCACGGGCAACTACCTGCGCAAGTGCATGCCGTACCCGTTCGCGGGCGAGGTGGCCGCGCGCGCGCCGGGCGCCGAGTTCCGCCTGCGCGTGGACGGCTTCCGCAAGACCGCCGCGTTCCGGCCAGGCGCGGGGCCACCCACACTCGCGGCGCAGCCTGCCTGCCGCCGCTGCCCCGGCTGCGCTGCTGAACCTGTTACCTCAGCCCTGCGCACTTCGCCATTGTGCATGCGCCTGCCTGGTGAGTGTCTGGCTCTTTCCTCTGCTGCACTGGCCAGTGAGGGGCGTGGCCAAGTGCTGTCGCGCACTGTCAGGGAGGCTGGCTAGTCTGAGGGGAACGGGCTGTGGAGTGCGGCAGGGCGGGGCGCCGGGGCGGCGCAGCAGCGCGGCCGGCTGCGGCGCCCCGCGGCGCCGCTGGCGACGGCGGCGCCGGGCGCGGCGGGCGCGCGCCGCGCGAGCATCATCCTGTACCCCTTCACCCTGCAGGTGGCGCAGGACGTCGCCAGCGCGCTGCTGTCCCACTTCGTCCGCTACCACGCGCGCCTGGGTTTCCGCGTGGTGCAGTACTCGCAGGTGCGGTGTGCGTCAGGGCGGCGGCATCGCCGCCCCTGCCTGTGCCTGTGCAGGTCCCTGGAGGTTGCGCGGGTCGGCCCCGCGGCCAGCGCGCCGGGCGTGTTCCCTGCCGGGCCTGCGCGCCTGCTGGGCATGGGGCGGGGGCAGCAGCATGCCCTGCGAAGTGGCGGACCGCGCCACGAAGCGGTGCGCTGCAAGCGACGGGCGGGCTGCCCGGCGCGCAGCCCGCGCACCTGGCAGGCTTCCTGGCGGACGAGCAGCTGCGCGCGCTTGTGCGCGCCGGCCAGCTCGAGTTCGTGCTCTGGGACCACCTGGGCGAGTGCGACGGGCCGCCGCACATGCGCTGCTGGCAGCCCATTGTGTACAGGCGCGCAGCCTCCCCGCGGCTCCCACGGCGGCTTGTGCCTGATGGCGCTGCATTCGGCCGCGTGTACGCGGACGCCGGGTGTGGCAAGGAGGCGGGCCGCATGCAGTCCGTGCCGCGCCCCAGTCATGTGCCAAACGGCCCGCACCGCCGGCCCCTGCTGCCGTCCTTTCTCAGCAAGGACAGAGTCATGTGCCCTCTACACAACAGAGCGTCTGCATGTCTGCATGCATGCGCGCTTGCTTTGGATGCTGGCGGCACACCGACGCGCGCGCCACCATGCAGCCATGCTCTGCTGGAGGCCTGGGGCCAGCCGCGGACGTACCTCCTGATCGCCGACCATGATGAATACTTTGTGCTGCCGACGCCCACTGCAACCCTCGCTGACGCGCTGACCAAGTGCACGGACGACAAGGGCCAGGCATGCCCGGGCCTGCGCTGCTGTCACCTGATTGCAGAAAATGTGGCAGTATGTGATGTGTTTGTAGAGATGGATCACACTATGTATCCAAGTCCTTGACATTTGTAGATGACCCGCCCGCGCTTGGTTGGTCGGCCAGGCATCGCACGGCCGCCTTGCAAGAGTGCCCGGCACCTGTGGCTGACGTCAAGCAGGGCGCCGGACACTGCATCGGCAGCTTGGCCTTGCAGCCTGGCATGTCAGCGCTGCACTGCATACTGCTTGGTACCTTTCAGACGCCCTTTCCCATAGAGCCCGCCTGTCCATGCAGCCCTGGTCGGCTGGCAGCGGCAGTGGCCGTCCAAGCTATGCTTGAGCGCTTCCTTCATGCTTTACAGCCTCCGGCAGCGCATGCTGGGGGCAACATTCGGCTGCATGGGCCTGACCGCGGCGCCGCCGCGCGCAGGTGTCGGTGGAGCGCTACGACGCGTTCAGCGACCTGGACCCCGCGGTGCGCCCGCAGCCGCCGGGCGGCGAGCGCGACCTGGACGTCTGGCGGCGGCGCGGCCGCGGCGAGCCGCACCCGCTGCTGCGCTACGGCTGGCGCTCCGAGCTGCCCATCGCGCTCGGCAAGGACATGGCCGACCCGGAGCGGGTGGCCACGTACGAGGTGCGCGGCCGCTTGCGCGCGGCCGGCGCGGACCTGCGCCGCTGGCAGGCGCCGGCCGGTGCAGAGCGTGCGGGGGGTGCACCACCCCTGCCCTGCACCGCAGGCATGGTAGTGTTTGAGGTTTGCAGCCGTGTGTGTAGCAGTATCAAGAGGGCTCGGTAACATCCCAGCTCTCTTGTACGTGTTCACTGCTGCCATGGTCACACATGCTTGAGAACTCGGATCTTTTTCACGTGCATCGCATGGACTCCCGCCCGGCGAGACCGGACTGCACGCCAGTTGCGCCACCGCTGCATACCTTGAAATGCACCGAGTCAGACGACATGCTGAGCCTGGGCAGCACGAGCGCGGCGAGCCGCAGCGGCTTGCTGCCGTGGGGGCGCGCCGGAGCGGCAGCGACCGTAAGGCAGCGCGCGCCGGGGTGCGCAGGTGCACAATGGCATGGTGTTCACGGCCGACCAGCAGGCCGACTGGGCGGCCATGAGCCCCAAGTGCGGCATCCTGCTGCACGCGGTCAACCTGTTCAGCGCGCGCTACATGCCCGACAAGCGCGTCGTGCAGGACACCAGCTGGCAGTGGGTGTTCCAGGGCCCGGCGGAGTAGCGCGCCCCTGCACCGCAGGCCGCCCTGTCGTCGCTCGCCGGTGTACCACCGCTGGCTGAAGCGGCGCAGCGTTCGGCCCATTCCTTTTACCAGCTGTTCAGGGCTTGCGGGGCGCGCTGGCTGCAGTGTCTGGCTGCGTCAGCTTCCCTGCAGGTATTCTTTCGGGCAGGCTCCCGTGACATGAGCCTGCCAGCCGCTGGGCCAGATCGCATCTCGCACACCCAGTAGGTCCAGCATACCACTGCTTTGCTGCTACAGTTCTGTCAGAGTAGGTGGCACAGGGCCAGTCCGGAGTGCAGGCATCACCCTTCCAGCACACAGGTAGCGGGGACTGCGGGCGAGCGGCCCAAAGCAGCTTCATGGCCACAACGCAGAATGTGTGCGTACTGCGCTGCGGTGAAGAGGCCAACGCTGAATGCCAGACACATGGGGCACTCCGTGCCCGTTGACATGCACCTAGCCTGCCTTGCCGCTGGAGCCGGAGCGGTGTGGAAGGCGCGCCGGTGCAGTGCTGGTGCTGCTTGCCTTGCTTCTCCGGTGCGTGTCTGTCTTGATTCTTTATGCTTCTCACAGTACACGCCGCTTCTGCGGTGTGCCAAGCGCGAGCGCTTGGTTCCAGCAATGACAAACTTGCACAGGGCCTCAGCATTGACTGCCTTTATAGTGGCGTGTTGGCGGACGGCAGAAGCTGCGGTGCAGTTCACGGAAGCAGTCCTCGCGTGGAGCAGTGGCAATGCAGCATAACTCCCGTAGAAGCAACGCCCTGCCTTTGTTCGTGCCTGGCACTCAGGCATCCTGAATGCCTGGAAATTAAAATGTGTCATGCATGAGCTGCACTGCAGCTTCATAATTTTTGTAACAGCTGCAGCTACAATCACATGCATGCATGAATGCATAGTTGACGCGAATGCATGAATGAGTGATACAATGCCCGAGTGTCCCAGCAAGGACTGCCTAGGCAGTCGGCCGGCCGGGAGCGCCACATGCACCTTCAGCAATACGGCCTCTGCAGCCCACCCATGTGTGGCCGTGCGCCTGCACTCTTTTGCTTCGCTTGTGTCTTTGGCACCTGCTGCACAGCATGGGGGACCCTCATCCCTTCCAGCTGACTTGCGGGTTATACTTATAAATGACGCATGCATGTGGCTCCCGCAATACAGACGATGCTGGTAAGATTGTGTCGCCCAACGCATGGACATTCTCGCAGGATGCGCACATGCATAAGCGGACTGGCCAAAGCTGGCCAATAGCTGAAGCGATCCCTGGGTGAAGGGGTGGGGCACCCCAGGTGTCTCGCAGGTGCACCAGATGTGGGAGCAAAGACTTAGCACGCTCAGAGCGAAACAGCTGTTGTGCTACCAGTATCGTTACTCCCGATGCAAGTGCGTGCTTGGGGCTGGTGAGCCACTCCAAGCAATGGCGCCGCGCAAGCATGCGCAGAGCGCGGACCTCGGGCGGCCCGAGCCCAGCTTCTGCTCCAACCCGCTCAGCTTCATCTTCTTCTTCTGGTACAACCGCGTGCTGCTGGCGGTGGGCGGCGCCCTGCCCGCTCTGCATATTGCAGCAGGCCGGCTGTCATGAGCCGGCTGCCGTGCCACGGATGTTCGGCAGACGCATACGTAGCCAGGGGCCCTGCGCTCGCTCAGCTGCCTCTGCACAGCATGGCGCGCTCATGCACCAGCTGGTGCTTGAATGTTGAGACCGACGCACTTGGCCTGACGCGCAGGGATGGAGGAAGCCGCTGGTCATGGACGACCTGCCACGGTGGGTGCCAAGCCCGCCGATGCGGGCCTGAGCGCCGACGCTCTGCACAAGCTGTGTGCGGCTCCACCTGGCACTGCCGCAGCGGCTGCATACCCGCTGAGCGGGGCGCGCCGCTTGCAGGCTCAACGCCGGGCTCTTCACCGAGCGCTGCCACTCGGCGCTCATCGTGGCCTGGGTCAGGCGCTTTGACAAGCTGGAGGCGAGCAAGAGCGTGCGCGGCCCCGCGCGCCCGGGGCCGCCGCCTGCGCCCCACCAGCGCTGCCGCGCGTCCTCCCGCTGCTCGCGGCCGCGGCGACGGGGCCCGGGCGCCCCACCGAGCGCGCGGCCGCGCCGCGCAGGGCCACAAGACGCTGGAGGCCTGCCGCCTGGGCAAGAACAGCTGGGTGCTGTTCTCCGTGATCATGGCCAGCTACTTCCGGACCATCTCCCTGTCGGTGGTCATGCACCTCGCCGCCACGGCCGCCACGTTCGCCTTCCCGGTACTGCTGGAGCACATCACCGAGTACCTGTCCACCTGCGACGTGCGCGGCCCCGCCCCCGCCGGCCAGCAGCGCGCGCGGGCGCCGCGGTCAGGCCTGCATGCGCGCCGGGCGTGCATGCATGCGCGCCTCTGGCGCGAGGCTGCGCAGTGGACCTGCCTCATATGGCGTCCAGGGCAGGGCTCGCCTGGTAGCCCTGGATAGGCTGCGAGCGCGCCGCACGCGCTCGGGGGGCGCGCTTAACATACCCGACCCTACCCTGCGCAGGACTCGCTGAAGACGCAGGCGTACATCTACGCCTTCCTCAACTTCCTGTTCCCCTTCCTCGGCGGCCTGCTGATGACGCACGCCAACCGGCTGGCGGTGCTGACGCAGATCAAGATCCGCGCGGCCATCATCGCCGAGATCTTCCGCAAGTCGGCGCGCATGTCCATTGAGTGCGCGCGGCCCCCCGCCGCGCGTCCCGCCCCGCCCAGCCACCGACACGATGCGCATGCGCGGCCAACGCTGTGGCCTCTCCACATGCCATGAATCCCGTCTGCAACGTCTGCAAAGCACCGCTCTGGCGCTCGCTGCTGTTGCTGCTGCAGGCACGTTGCCCAGAGTGCCGTGGCCGCCCATTGATTATAGGCGTCCGGCGTATGGTGACGCGGGATGGTGCGACCCGTGCAGGGCCCAGCAGTCAATCGAGAAGGGCAAGATCATCAACCTGATGAGCGCCGACGTGGACAACGTGCTCCAGTTCATCCACCCGGCGCTGGGCAGCCTGCTGGTGCTCCCGCTCACGATCCTCGTCAGCATGGTCCTGCTCTACCGCCAGATCCGGTGCGTCGCCCCTGCTCGGCGGCGGGCCATGCAGCACATGCGCCGGCAGAGTTTGCGCTGCTGGCCGCATGCTGGCACTCCAGGCTCGGTGCACGCTGCGCGAGGTAGCGATGTGCTGGTGAGGTGCTGGTACCGTGCGCGGGCGCGCGGCGGTGGGCACCTGCGCCCTGGCCTGGATGCTCTTCGCGGGTCAGGGCATGACGAGGGGCACCATTACGCGGCGCGGCTGACAGGCATGCCGCCTGCTGGGAGATGGGGATGCCTGCCTGCGGCAAGACAGGGATGCCGCCTGCGGGGTGGGCGACAAAAGATCGTCAGTGATCGCCAGGGCTGAGCGCGCGGGCTGCCCCGGCCGCAGGTGGACCGCATTCATGGGCCTGGGCGTGCTGGTCCTGGCGACGCCGCTGACGGGCGTCTTCGTGCAGAAGATGACGCACCTGCAGGAGCAGATGCTGGTCTGCACCGACAAGCGCATCATCCTGGTCAACCAGCTGCTGGCCGGCATCAAGGCGCTCAAGACGTATGCGTGGGAGGCCGCGCAGGAGGCCCGGGCGCGCGGCCCCGGCTGCGCGCCGCCCGCCCGCCCTCTTGCCTGCGTGCACGTGCGCGTGCATGCGCCCCCGGCTGTCGCTGCTGCGCCCAGGCAATGCTGAACCCTGTCTCCAGGCGCAGCATGCTGTGCCACTTCTTTTGGAACAAGTCCTGCAAGGGCCCGAGGCTGCGGCGCTATAGGATGGTGTGCGCCTGCATGCTCGCAAGCCCGCCCGCGCCCCCGCTACTGGCCGACACGGCGCGCGGCCGCTGCAGATCCGCGAGCAGCGCCGCCGCGAGGTGGGCAAGCTGGGCGCGATCATCCCGTACTACACCGGCACGGTCGCGCTGATGACCGCGTCGCCGATCCTGGCCTCAGTCGCGGCGTTCACCGTGTACGCGTTCATCGCGCCGGCATCCGACTTCTCCCCCGCGCGCATTTTCTCCTCGCTCGCGCTGTTCAGCCTGCTCAAGCCCGCGCTAGAGGGCCTGCCGTTCGTATTCGTGGAGGTGCGGTCCGCCGCGCAGGCCGCGCCGCCCGGCGCCCGGGCGCTGCCCGTGGTGCCCGGCATGCATCTGCACCCGTCTCTTCTCCCTTGCCAGGTTCTTCGTTGCACCTTGCTACCTCCTTTGTTGCACCTTGCCAGTCTCTGCTGTTGCGCCTCCCGCAGCCGTGCCCTGCTCCAGGCCTGCTCGGGCGGGCGCGCAGATGGGCGCGGCCATGGTGAGTCTCAAGCGCCTGACCATGTTCTTCATGCTCCAGGACCGCAGCACAGAGGTGCGCCCCGGGCGCCGGCCGGCAGGCACGCGGCTGCAGCTGTGAGAGTGCCTGCGTGTTGTCATGGGTGTCTGAACCGCATGTATGCGTCTGGCGTGCGTGTGAGCTGCGCTTAGAACCCGGGAGACGCAGGCGGCTGAGCGCACCGGGTGCACGCCGGCCCTGTACAGAGTGACCGGCCGCAGCCATGCGCGGCTGCGTCTGTACGGCCCTGCCGCGCCCGCGCCCGCGCTCCATGCGCAGCACGCCACACGCGCGCCTGATCAAGCACCCGCGCCCGCGCGCGTCGACGCGCTGCCCTGCCGCGCTGAGCGAGCGCGGGTGCGCCGCCCCACAGGATGCGCCGCCCTTCCCCGGCGGCCGCGCCGGCATCGCCGTGCAGGACGGCGAGTTCACATACGTGCGCAACACGGGCCCCGTGATTGAGTTTGAGGAGGATGAGGAGATGGAGGCGGAAGAGGCGGCCGAGGAGGCGGGCCGGCAGCCGGAGAATGGCGGCGGGCGCGCGGGCAAGCCCGGCAACGGCGCCGCGGCCGCGCACAAGGACGGCGGCGGCGCGGGCGGCGGCGCGGGCGGCGGCGCCGTGGCGGCGCCGCCCGACGGCGCGCTGGTCGTCGGGGCAAATGGCGAGGTGGCGGCGGGGAAGCGGAGCCAAAACGGTCTGCGTCTGCGTAGGGCCGGATGCCGTCCGCCAAGCGCTCAATGATCTCATTGAACAGGCTAAATGCCTGCCGTCAACACCAGCCGGTCAGCCACTGCAGCAGCCGCTGCCGTGTAGCCCTGCTGCAGTAGACAGGTGCACGAGGAGAAGGCTCCATGTGCCAGCTAGGCCATGCCAGTCAGGGGGCTTGGCTGCATGCCCAAGGAGCAGCCTGACAGCACTAGCTTGCACTTTCAAGGTTTGTCGGTAAAGTGACAGACCCAATAAAATCATTTACACTGGAGGCTGAAGCTATGCCAGGTTAGGTTTATGCCGCTGGGAGCAGGACATGCCGCATGCGTGGCATGCGCATGCTCCCGAGCGCGGCCGGGGCGCGCGCCTGCAGCTGCGTGTCGAGCTCGGCCGTCCCCTGCAGCAGGCGCGCGAGCAGCTCCAGCGCGGGCCCGACGCAGTCCGCAAACCCCGCCTCATCAAAGTCCCAGTCGGTCACGAGCGCGCGGAGGCTGTCCAGGCCCGCCAGCGCCAGCGCCAGGTCCGGCGAAGCCTGCGAGCGTTGGTGTGATGTGGCAGCACATGACTGCGTAAGCCCTGTCATCTGACGCGCGTCGCCTTAAAATCCACTGCCTGCCAGTGAGCCGAGCGCAGAGTATGAGCGTGCTTGTCAGAAGGCGTGGGGCGCGCCATGAGGCCGAGCAGCGCGCGATAGGCATCAGGCCGGTCCGCGTGCGCCAGCTTGGGCGCCCAGGCGCCAATCAGCAGCGCCGCGCGCCTCCGCAGCGGCCGCGCCGCGGGTGCTGTGTCCGCCATCTCCTGCGCCGCTTGCCCGACCATACATGTGCCAGCCATATCGGCGCAGAGGCCAATGCAGCTCCCACGTTCCTGCAGATCTTTGTGCGCTACACGAGTGCAGTGCATGCATCTAACATCCAAGCAATGAATACCACATTGATAACCTTGCCATGACACATATGGGCGATAACACACCTGCAAGAGCGCGCCGCGGAACCAGGGCCCGAAATCTACGTAGTCGTGCAGGTCGAATGATGCAGCCGCCGCAGCCGCATACGCCGCCTCCTTTGCCAGCACCGCGGCCGGCACGCCCTCGACGCGGGGCCCCGGTAGGCTAGCAGCAGCTGCGGGCGGGCATGCCGCCGCTGCCGCCGTCACGAGCTCTACCACCATTGGCGCTAGCACCTCCCGGTGCTCCTGTCATCCACACTGCAAGCGTCTGAGGGGTGCAAAATGCCAGCAATTCACAGCACGCCTCTAAGACTCTGTGAGGGTTCATGTGCGCCAGCACCAGCTGCGCTTACAGTGCCCGCTGCTCGTGCCCAGCAGGGCGTTCTTGACCTCGATGAAGTGTCTGGTCCAAGACTTCGCCGTGAACAAGGCACGCGTGCACTGAAGACAGCCGCATGCATCACGCCTGGCCCGCATGAGTCACCTTGACCAGCAGCATGAAGAGGCGCTCTGCACACGCGCGAGGCTGCTCCTCCCAGCTGCCGGCCATGGCCTCGTGGTGGAATGCCTCCGGGTCCTCTGCCCACTGCTGCAGATCGCGTGCCTGCGCCCCAGTGCGGCTGGTCAGCAGGGTATGGCCTGCTCAGGAATCACAGACACGCAGCATCTGTGAGCGATGTGGGGCACGCGGCAGCATCTGCATGGGTGGCTTCCTCTCGCAAGTTTTGACACTATCTGCTGGATATGAACTTGGGTTGGTGCAAAGATGTGCGGCTTGCTGGTAGCTGTGATCACCTGCTATAGAAGGGCGCCCAACGCTTCAGAGCCATGCACAGACTGTGCAGGGAGCGAGGCGCGCACGCCAAGGGGCAGAAACCGCGTCACGAGCGCCTCAGTCAGTTGCCGCAGGCGCTGCTGCTCCCAGAATTTCCGCAGCCGCTCCTGCGCCTCTGCGGCCATGCCCTTTGCCGCGGCCGCCTGCGCCCAGCGACACCGCTGAGCACAAGCCAATCTTACGTTTGCAAGTTTCATGGAACGAATTGAAGCTCACATGCCCAATACTGCCCATGCAACACTTTTGATGAGTTTTTGCCTATGATTCGCCTATGATCAATGTGCGCAGCAGGCCCGGATTATATGTTGGTCTCAAACTAGGCGCAAGCTCGACAGCCGTAAAGGAGCTTGCGAGCGCGCCTGCGCGCGCGCGGAAGGGTCGTACGCAGCGAGCGCGCCCTTGAGCGGCGCGCTGGAGAGCACGGCGATGACGTACAGCGCGAGCGCGACGTACACGCGGTCCGGCAGGCGCGCGCGCTCGCCCGCGGCCGGCGCGGCCGCCAGCGTGGCCGCGGCGAGCGCCAGCGCGCCCTCCAGCGTGCCGCTGCGCAGCAGCGCCCAGGGGTGCGCGCCTGGGCGCGCGGGGGCGGGCAGACATGAGTTGCAGTACTTCTGAGTTGCAGGATGTCATCAACATTTTAAAGATGATCATTTTAATATCATGGACAGCGGAGCCTCACGCTTCAACTAGACAAGGCGTGCAGCCCGTCATTCTGACGGGCCAATAATCGACCAACGGATCGATTGATAGATCGACCGATTGCCTGACGACTGGGCAGGCCCTCGGGTAGGGCGGACAGACGTAGGGGTCGCTCCTCAGCAATCACAGACCCTATGGCTAGCGCCTTCAAAGTAGTAATACCAAACAGCCGTCAGTGCGCCCGCTGCCCAGCATTGAGCGATCGGCCATGCGCCCCTCCGGCGCGCTGCGCAGGAGCAGCTCCGAGGGGCGCATGCCTTGCCGCGCGGACAGCTGCATCACACATCAGGCATTGCCTAGCGCTTGATGGACAGCTCTTGGGCTTGCCTACCTCAGCAGGAAACATCGCATATTGGCCTGGGTTTGATACAATGTCTCTCCCAGAAGCTCAAACGCCAGCCTTGTTTGCCATGTGCAACAAGACCAAGCTGGCGCAGCGGGGCTTCAGCACCCAGCAGTGCGGTGAGGCTGCGCGCCAGCTTCACCAGCGCCGCGTCCAGCATGGCCGCCAGCTGGCTGCGCGGCAGCGGGTGCGGCGCGGCCGCGCGCAGCTCCAGGAGCGCGCCTAGCGCCTGCAGCAGGCCCGGCGCCACCTGCGCACAGCTCAGCGCTTCTCAAATGCCTAGTGGTAAGGCGTGTGTGGCAAAATGGCGGTCGTAGCATAGCCCGGCACTGCATGTATGACAGGCAGGCTGGCGCAGGTGTTGCTTACTCATGACACTCCTAGGCGAACATTGTGCGCTGACCTCCTCGACATACCATACTGTGAAACAATACATGCGACATCGTAAAACGCGTGCCCTTGAGCCTGAAATCTGCATTCCTCGTGTCCCCTCTGACTTGCGGTGCGTGCGACACAGTCTGTGCTCACGCATGCCTTCTGCTGCACCGCACGCATCATGCGGACCTGGGAGACTGCTGGGACCTCCTGCAGCGTCCGCGCATCAGCCTGGAAGCCGAAGAGCAGCATCCTGCGCACGCCCTGCGTGCGGCGGCCCGCACGTCGCCTTGCTGATGGGGTGACGTGCGCAGATCACACATGCATGTTTGTTGCAACTGTATAGAGCCGGTATGCTGGAACCTGCACGGTATTGCTGCAGGAAGAGTCATAGGCATGCATTTCAGTGCACATGCAACAAGTTTATGCGATAATGAAGCCACTGCAGCCCATGCCACACCATCAGCACCATTTAAAACCTCAGTCCGCACAAGTTGACATGCCGTGGCTTCTTTTTGCCCTCACTGACAGGGTCTGCGACCAAGAGCAAATGAGCTCGCATGAACGAGGCAGGCAAATCAGAAAAACCCATGCCCAGATTCATATCCCTATAGGTTCCTGAGGGCTTATGGGCAATACTTTGAGCTCCAGGAGCCAGCGTTCAGACGTGAGCTTCAAGCCGAGCGGGTCGTCGCCAGGGCTGCCCGCTGGGAGCGCGCTCGGCAGCCCCGCCAGGAGCGCCTGCGTGTCCGCGCACCACTGCGTCCAGTACGGCTGGAACAGGGTATAGGGCTCGGTCACCTGCGCCGCTCACACACTGACTGCGTAATGTCGCGGCATGCTGGGTGCACGTGCCACGGACAGCGTCCAGAACGTCATAGCTGGTAGTTGCGGCCTCGCCGCAAACAACCCCGCGTCCACCAGGTCAATGTCTATCAAGCTCCACGCCTGTCACTTTGCACAGCATGTGTTAAGACCCGGCTGGAGCGGCTGGCCATCCCTGCCTGCCAACCGGCCTCAGAGATGCGCACTGCTGAACAGCTAACATGCGGTGCAAGCAGCTTGGACGTGCACAGGACAGGTCGAGTTCCTCTTCACATGCAGGCACTTGGATTACATGCTCTGCAGTACTCCCTTATCGCGTTCTGCTTGCCTTGGGCAATGCTGCAATAGAGGCCGACAATAGGGCACCATAAAGCGGCGTGTCATGCAATGCAGCGCACGGACCAGGCAGCCCCCGCACGCGCCTCCGCGAACGTGCGCTGGTCGGCTGCCAGGCGGCGCGAGGACAGCTCCTTCAGGATGTGGTGCAGCATCAGGAAGGCGCGCCGCGCTTGCAGCGCGGCTGGCCCGCCGGGGCCGTTGATGCGCGCGACCAGGTCCCCGAGCAGGCTCGGCCAGTGCCGCAGGTAGTCGGTGCGCGCCACCTTGGCAAAGGTGACCGCCACCTGCACCGCAATCTGCGCGCAAAGTCCACATGCTGTCGGGGGTAGCTTGGCGAGCAGTGTTTGCACCGCCCTGCCAGCAGAGCATGTGACACACATGAGCCTCCTCATGCCTGCAGGGCCTGGTGAACAAGGATCATGCATGTAAGACCTGCTGGCACCGAGTGGAGGGCGTTGTAACCTGCAAAAGTGGGGTAATATGCGCGCCTGCGTGTCGTCCTGGTCAATGAGCGTGAGCAGCTTGCCGCGCAGGTACGCCTTCTCGCTGTCCGTGATGCCTCCCCTGCCAGGCAGCGCAGGCTCAGCAAGGTCCCGGGGCTCCACCATATGCAGTAGAACAGGCGTTGCAAACAGGCGAGGCTTGGTGTGTGCCTGCTGTCAGCGCGCTGCCGCCAGTGCCGCGTGACAGTGTTCTTCAGCTGGATTGTTGCAAGCCAGCGCACACTATGGTCCGCCTGTCTGCTGGACATTATCTCCTGCGGCAGTGGAGCACACGTTGTGTATTAGCCTTTGCTCTCAGCAAGTGCATTACCTTGTTTGCCAAGGTAAAACAGGTGTCAAGGCAGAGAGGTGCCGTCCCTACCGCTAGGCACGAGCAGTAGCCCGGCTGCTCCTCCAGCAGCTGCAGCACCGCCTCTGCTCTGCTGCGCACTCCCGCATCGGTGCTCATTGCCTCGCGCAGGCAAGCAAACAGCCTGGCGAGGTCGGCCGGCCCCATCTGGAAAGTAGCCTGCGGCTGCATAGCCGCGGCACTTCGTTTAGGCCAGGGCCACGACTTGTCCCTGGCCTGCTGGAGCAAAGCAAGTGCTCCACAGCTTGCAAGAAGCTATCTGAGCTTGCTACACAAGTGCAAGTGCACCAGCATACAGCACAGCACGCATTTTGAGCGCAGTAATGACGCCTGGTCACTGCGCGCGTCCTCGCCTGCGTCTCAGAAAGGCTGGGAGCCAAGGCCTGGTGGCATGCATGCTATGCATCTGCCATCGGGAAGCGCCGGGTACCCGACGCTTCCCCCATGCACGCCTGCCGATACACCCCAGCAACATTCTACGTTTGCAAGTTCCATCTGGTCAGGTGCATACAGTGCGAAGTCCTTGTCCGCACGTAGTCAAGTAAAAATGCGCATAGTGTTCGTGGAGTGCGTACGTATCATCACGTCTATCAGTGCAACGTGGCGTGGTTGGTACTGACAGAGCGGAACGCTGCACCTGCTGGGATAATAGAGTTTAGACCTCTACTGTTCAGCTGGATGCGCCGCGTGTCCTGCGTGCCTGCTACCGTGCCAGCCCGCTGTGCAGCAGGTGGCAGCCTGCGCAAGAGCGCCCTCGCCGAGGAGAGTGCCGCGAGGTGGCCTGCTGCGCGTTCAGCGCCCGGAGCGGCTTGCAGGGACTCGCCAGGAGCTGGCTCGGCATGGGGCTCAAGGCCCGGCAGCCGGACGCGGCAGGCGCTGAGCGTGCGAGCGAGCGCACGGGCAAAATTGGCCGCGTGTTTGAGGACTTGTGCTCGCCGCCGCAGCTGGAACCGAGTGCCAGCACGCTGACGGTCATGCAGTGGAACGTGCGCTCGCCAACCTCTTCCTGCACTTTCTATATTCACATCAACAGTAACGGGTGCGCAGTGTACGTTGTTGGTTACACAGCACACGCCGTCTCGCGGCAGGTGCTTGCAGATGGCTTGGCGCAGTTTGGCGACTTCGAGAAGGTGGGTGCCTGTTTTCGTCTGTTGCTTCTGTTGCTGACTGTGTGTGTAGAGGCAGATGTGCTTCCAGCTCAGTTGCAGCATGAGCTGAAAGGCGTGCCATGCCTGGCAGGCAGAACCAGCTGCGCTGTCGTGGGAGGTGCGAGCGCCGCTGCTGTTGCAGGAGCTGCTCGAGGCGGACGCGTCTGTCATATGTCTGCAGGAGTGCAACCGCTTCGGTGCGTCAGTGCCTGACTGCTTGTTGAGCAAGCACAGCCTGCAAGCCGCGGATCGCACACAGGCAGCTGTATCTGGAAAGTTGGTGTGTAAGGGTGTTGATAGTAACCTGCTTGTACGCACTATATGCGTGCACAAAGAGCACGCTGATCTCGCAATGAGCACAGCATGCTGCAAACGCAGGCGACTTCTTTGAGCCACGGCTGCGTGAGCACGGCTACAAAGGCGTCTTCTGGCCAAAGCAGTGCTCGCCTGCTGAGCAATATGGCTTCGCCCGCGATGGCTGCGCACTTTTCTTCCAGACAGCTCGCTTCGAGCCAGTCAGCGAGCCCGACGGTGCGCGCCCCTGGCGTGCTCGACATTTTCCAATTTGGATTGGCTGCCTCTTTGGCTTGTCAGTGAGCAGAGGGATGATTTAGAGGTGGCGCACTGTTTCACCATTAGGGGGCGGCTGCCGCAGGCAGGCCGTTCACGTCGGCCGATGGCATCGCCAGCAAGCAGGGGAGCTTGCAGGTGCTTTTCCATTGATGCGAGGACGCTGGGGGATTCTTGAATGGCTGACAGCTTGAGTTCATTCAGCATGCATGCAAGCACTGCAGTGCGTGGCAAGCTCTGCTGCCAGTGATCTCGGGGAGGAAAGTGGCCGTGCAGTGGCCCGCTGCTGCTGCACCATGCCCAAGCTGCTGCACCTGCTGCTGGCATTGGTGCTGAGGCACTAGTGTACAGAGTGCCGGTAGTGCTCCTGTGGAGCTGCGCATGCCTGCTGCAGCGCTGACTTGTGGTGAGATGCATTGAAGTGACACAAGCAGGCATGGTGCACGCTCCTCTGCTGGCACGGCACACCTCACGCTTGTTCGCAGATGCTCTTGCGCGAGCGGAGTAGCGGTTGCCTGCTCCTGGTGGCCAGCACACACCTGAAGGCAAAGGAGGGCGCGTCTAACGAGGCCGTGCGCGAGGCGCAGGTGCGGCGGGCCGCACAATATTGCAAGTGCTAGGGATCCAAAGCGTGTTTGTGCTCCATTGCCTGCGGCCTTGCTGCTGTCGGTTGTTAATGTAGGCAGTCTGTGCATGCTTTGCAGGTACCCCGCATGTGTGTTTCCCGTAAGCTTGTGCACAAGTTCACGCTCACGTGTCCCCTGATCATGCATGCCATGCGCGTGCACACCTGAAAGGGCGCACTCTGGAGCATTCAGCAAGTTGCCAGAACTTACAGCGCTGAGGTATGAGTGCATTGCTGACGAATCTTACATGTGTTTGCGGCTCTGGTCGCAGCGCACAAGTGCGCACACCGCTCAGCGCTTGCGCAGCGCAGCAGGCTTGTGCGCAGGCGTCGCGCGCGGCCGCTGCCTGAGCCTGCAG
>JAABUY010001411.1_pt1 | contig 32478 bp, 29 predicted proteins | sample 5560271 | NCBI WGS metagenome assembly JAABUY01 (sample SAMN10711886, study PRJNA513374) | rock metagenome | isolation source: Antarctica rocks | place: Antarctica: Victoria Land, University Valley | reverse complement strand
GCCGACACGGTGATCGACGCGACCGGCAAGTACGTCATCCCCGGCGGGGTCGACTGCCACACCCACATGGAGATGCCGTTCGGCGGCACGAGCGCGTCGGACACCTTCGAGACCGGCACCCGCGCGGCGGCCTGGGGCGGGACGACGACGATCGTCGACTTCTCCATCCAGCGCACCGGAGAGCGGGTCCAGGACGGGCTCGCCGCGTGGCACGACAAGGCCGGCGGGAACTGCGCCATCGACTACGGCTTCCACCAGATCCTCGGGGGGGTCGACGACGACGCGCTCAAGGCGATGGACGAGCTCGTCGACGAAGGGGTCACGAGCTTCAAGCTCTTCATGGCCTACCCCGGGGTCTTCTACTCCGACGACGGCCAGATCCTGCGGGCCATGCAGAAGGCCCGCGAGAACGGCTCGATGATCATGATGCACGCCGAGAACGGCATCGCCATCGACGTCCTTGTGGCGCAAGCACTTTCGCGCGGCGAGACCGACCCGGTCCACCACGGCTACACCCGGCCCTGGGAGACCGAGGAGGAGGCCACCCACCGGGCGATCATGCTCGCCCGGCTGACGGGCGCCCCGCTCTACATCGTGCACATGAGCGCCAAGCAGGCGGTCGCCCGGCTCGCGGAGGCCCGCGACCAGGGGTTCAACGTCTTCGGCGAGACCTGCCCGCAGTACCTCTACCTCTCCCTCGAGGAGCAGCTCGGCGCGCCAGGCTTCGAGGGCGCGAAGTGGGTCTGCTCCACGCCGCTGCGCTCGCGGGCGGAGGGCCACCAGGACGAGCTGTGGAGATATTTGCGCACCGGCGACATCTCGGTCGTCAGCACCGACCACTGCCCGTTCTGCCTCAAGGAGCAGAAGGAGCTCGGCATGGGCGACTTCTCCAAGATCCCCAACGGGATCGGCTCGGTCGAGCACCGGCTCGACCTGCTCTACCAGGGCGTCGTCACCGGCGAGATCACCCTGGAGCGCTGGGTCGAGCTGACGTCGACGACGCCCGCGCGGATGTTCGGCTTCTACGGTCGCAAGGGCGTCATCGCCCCGGGTGTCGATGCCGACATCGTCGTCTACGACCCCGCCGGGCACACCAGCATCGGCCTCGGCAAGACCCACCACATGAACATGGACTACTCCGCCTGGGAGGGGTTCGAGATCGACGGCCACGTCGACACTGTGCTTTCTCGCGGCTCGGTCGTGGTGCAGGACAACGAGTTCCGCGGAACCAAGGGCCACGGCAGGTTCCTCAAGCGGGGTCTGTCGCAGTACCTGCACTGACCTGGGCCCACCTTCGACACCTGGCCAGCCGGACGCTGAGCGCACCCGAGGCGAGGTATGCCGGGTGGTCGGCCACCCGGCATACCTGCACTTTCCGAGGAGGAGACCGATGGACTTCGGTGTGGTGCTGCAGACCAACCCACCGGCCAGCCGCGTCGTGGAGCTGTGCCGCCAGGCGGAGCACTTCGGCTTCAGCCACGCCTGGACCTTCGACTCCCACCTGCTCTGGGAAGAGCCGTACGTCATCTACAGCGCGATCCTCGCCGCGACCCGCAGGATCACCGTCGGGCCGATGGTCACCAACCCGGCGACCCGCGACTGGACGGTCACCGCGTCGACCTACGCGACCCTGAACGAGATGTACGGCAACCGGACCGTCTGCGGGATCGGCCGCGGCGACTCGGCCGTCCGGGTGACGAACGGCCGGCCGTCGACGGTGGCCGAGCTGCGGGAGTCGATCGGGGTGATCCGGGGGCTGGCCAACGGTGAGGAGGTGGACTACCGGGGCAGCCGCCTGCGCCTGCCGTGGAGCCGCGGCTCGCGCCTCGACGTCTGGGTCGCCGCCTACGGGCCGCGCGTGCTCGAGCTCGCCGGTCGGGTCGCTGATGGCTTCATTCTCCAGCTCGCCGACCTCGACATCGCCGAGTGGAGCATCGCCGCCGTGCGCCGGGCGGCGGCTGAGGCCGGACGGGATCCAATGGCGGTGGCCATCTGCGTCGCGGCGCCGGCCTACGTCACGGACGGGAGCGCGGAGCAGCGGTCGCACGCCTACGAGCAGTGCCGGTGGTTCGGCGGGATGGTCGGCAACCACGTCGCGGACATCGTGGCGCGCTATGGCGCCGACGGGGCGCAGGTGCCGCAGGCGCTGACCGACTACATCGCGGAACGCGAGGGCTACGACTACAACGAGCACGGGCGGGCGGGCAACACCCACACGGCGTTCGTGCCCGACGAGATCGTCGACCGTTTCTGCCTGATCGGCTCGGTGGACGAGCAGGTCGCCAGGCTCGAGGCGCTCAAGGCGCTCGGCGTCGACCAGTTCGCCATCTACCTGCAGCACGACGCCCAGGACGAGACCCTGCGCGCCTACGGCCAGCGGGTGATGCCGAGGGTCGCCGACCAGGTCCGGGCGAAGGGCTGACGGAGGCTCCGCTGGGTCAGCGGCCCGGCCACTGCGAGGCGAGCAGGTCGTAGTCGACGAGGTCGTCAAAGCTGCCGTCGCCGAGGCGCTCGGCCTGGCGCTGGACGCCGGTCCGGACGAACCCGTTCGTCTGCGCCACGTGCTGTGACGCGACGTTTCCGGCGGCGGCACGCAGGACGAGCCGGCGCAGGCCCAGCCCGCCCCCGTCGGTCGGGACGAGTGCGTGCCGGACGATCCGGTGGACGGCCTCCGTCATGACTCCCCGGCCTCGCGCGTCCGGATGGGTCCAGTAGCCGATCTCGCCGAGCGTCCGGTCGTCGCGCTGGAGGTTCATGACCGCGATCGAGCCGATGCACCGGTCGTCGGCCGGGTCGGCCATTGCGAGGAAGAGCCCCGTCCCGGAGCTGGCGTGCGCCCGGCACAGGGAGAGGTAGGTCGCGGCATCCTCATCCGTGTACGGGGAGGGTAGCGTCGACAGCCAGTGACGGGTCCGCTCGTCGCGGCAGGCCTGCACGACCCGAGGCACGTCCTCGCCGCGCCACGGACGCAACCGGACGCGCTGGCCCTCGAGCGTCACCTCGGTCAACGGAGTCAACCGAGGGGCCCGCTGGTCGGTTCGGACGTCGGTGGCGAGCAGCTCGAAGTAGGCGCCGTCGGTCAGCTCGCCGCTGGAGCGCCGGTAGGCCTGCCGGTCGGTGCCCCACTGGCGGAAACCGACCCGCCTCAGCACCGACTGCGACGCCGTGTTGTCGAGGTCGGTGCCGGCGTGGAGCCGGGTCAGCCCGAGGCCGCCACGGTCGGCCGCGGTGAACGCGTGCTCGATGACCTTGTCCAAGGCCTCGGCAACCGCGCCGCGACCCCGCCCGCTCGGGTGCAGCCAGTAACCGACCTCTCCCTGGAACCGCCCGGCCAGCGGACCCATCCGGAAGATGGTCACGTTGCCGATGCAGTGGTCGGTGCCCTTGTCGGCGAGGCACCAGTTGAGGTTGTCGCCCTCGGCCATCTGGGCCCGCTTGAGCCGCAGCCACTTCGGGAAGGCCGCGGTGTCGGGATGCGCGTTCGCTGGCATGAAGCGCAGGCTTGCGTGATCCAGTCCCTCGCCGGGCCCGGGCACGTCGGTGTCCCGCCAGGGCCGCAGCCGGAGGTGCTCGGTCTCCAGGACGGGGATGGTCAGGCTCTCGAAGCGTCGCTCGGCCCGGTCATCCGTGGCAAGGAGGTCGAAGAGGACCGAACTGCCGTGCCCTCCTCCGGCAAGGGCCAGCGCCTCACGCTCGGTCCCGATCTGATGGAAGCCGGCCCGGCGCAGCACCCGCACCGACGCGAGGTTGTCACTGGCGCAGCCTGCCTCGAGTCGGTGCAGACCGAGGCCACCTCGCTCGACCGGGCTGAAGGAGCACTCGGTTGCCGCGTCCAGTGCCCTGGCCATGACTCCCCGGCCCCGCTCCGACTCGAGCAGCCAGTAGCTCACCATCCCGGAGCCGACGGTCAGGGGGCTGCCCAGCCGAAAGACCTGCAGTCCCCCGAGCACCACATCCGTCGCCGGGTCGGTGACCGCCCACATGACGGTCTCGCCGTCTGCGGACCGCGACGTGCGCGTCAACAGCCACTCGCCGAACGTCTCGCGGGTCGGCATGGCTCGCGTCATGAACTGTGCTGCAGTCTCGTCGAGCGCCTTGGGCATCGCGAAGGCGTCGGTGGAGCGGAAGGCCCGCAACCGCACCCCGTCACCCTCGAGCGTTGGCGGCACGCGCCAGGGATGGACCGGCTCCATCGGGTCGCCCTTGACGAGGCTCCCGGCCCAGGCGTCGACGAGCGCACCGCGCTGCTCGTGGGTGCGCCGCAGCGAACCCCCGATCCGGAAGCCGTTGCGCCACGCCACCCTTCGCGACCCGAAGTTGCCGACATGCGCATGCCACAGGACGACCTCAGCGCCCGTGGAGAACGCCTGCTCGCAGACGAGCCGAACCGCCCGGGTGATCAGCCCCTGTCCTCGGTGCTTCGGGTGCGCGGCGAAGGAGATCTCGACCCGCCCCGCCCCGCGAGGCCGGTGGCCGACCAGCCCGGCGAAGTCGCCGTCGTGCTCGACGACCCAGGTGCGGCTGCCGTCCTGCCACCCCTGCCGGACAAGGTCTAAATAGGCGGCCGCATCCTCCGGCCCGTAGGGCGTCGGCACGGTCGTCCACCGCACGGTGTCCGGGTCCTGGCTCTGCTCGACGACGGCGGGCAGGTCGTCGTCCGTCATCGCCCGCAGCGTCACGACGTCGTCGGTGAGGATGGGGACGACGTCCGGGGACCCGAGTGGCATGCGCCCACCCAACCAACCCCGTATGCCGTGCGGCAAGTGACTTCGCGCCGGGCGGGGCTGAGACGCCGCGATGCATGTAACTGCATGCATGGTAGCTCTCCAGATCCGCGACGTTCCGGATGACATCCGCCAGACCCTGGCCGACCGGGCTGCTGCCCGGGGACAGTCGTTGCAGTCGTTCCTGTTGACCCTGGTCACCGACGAGGCGCGTCGCTCGACCAACCTGGCGTTGCTGGAGCGCTTCGGCGATCGCCAGGACGGCTCGCACCTGTCCCCGGCGCAGGCGACCGAAGCGCTCGACCAGGCTCGAGCCGAGCGCGAGTCTCTTGTCAGCGGTGCTGCGAGCGACGCCCCGTGATCGTGGTCGACGCCTCGGTCCTGGCCAACGCCTTGACCGACGACGGACCGGTCGGCACCCACGGGCCGGCCGAGCTCGCCCGAGATGCACATTGGGCCGGCCCCGAACACCTCGTCGTCGAAGTGTTCTACGCGATCCGCGGCCGATGGCTCGGGCACGGGGTCAGTGAGCAACGCGCTTGCGACGCGCTCACCGCGGTGGCCGCCGCCGCCATCGACCTGGTGGCAGCGAAACCTCTGCTGGACCGCATGTGGGGGCTGCGGAGCAACGTCACTGGCTACGACGCCGCCTACGTCGCCGTCGCCGAGACCTTTGGCTGCGCCCTCGTCACGGCCGACGCTCGCCTCGGCCGCGTACCCGGCCTCCGCTGCGAGATCCGGCTCGCCCTGCCAGCCAGATGAGGCCATCCGCGGAATCCGACCGCGCCACTAGCGGATCCTCCATCGGACAGCGTGATCGACGCTCCCGGTTTGTCTAATCGACTCTAGATCGCTCATCCACGAGCCGGCGCTCAATGCCGGGTCGGACATCGACAAGTCGTTCCTGCTGGCAATGGCCCACGACGACGGAGCGTCGAGGATGGCCGACATCCAGCAACGGCTCGACGTCGACGTCAACTACGCCAGCCAGTACCGGCTACGTCTGATCGCGGCCGAGCTGATCTGTCCCACCCGCCGCGGCTACGTCGACTTCGCGCTGCCATACCTGCGGGAATACCTGCGCGAGCACGCCGCCGCTGGTGTCTGAGATGACCACATGACGCCATCCGCGAAACCTCAGGATCCGGCCACCGGGCCCTGACGTTCAGGTCATTTCTGTGCTGACGGGCCGCCCTCTGTCCTCGGCGGCCCGGAGGAGTCGGTTGTCGAAAGAGGCGACGGTCGCGTTGGTGGCCTCAGCGCTGAGCAACACGCAGCAGTCCGGCATCTTCAGCCCGGTCGCCACTCGCAGGAGAGCCAGTCGGGAGGCAGTGTCAGGGGGGAACGCGAGCTCGGCGATCTCGAGGTCGCGCAGGACGCCCATGACAGCTTCGAGCCGGCCGTCCCGGGCTGGGACGACCAGGACCTCTGTGAGGGTCAGCGGGTTCGCGCCGAACTCGTCATCCACCGCAGCTGCGAGAAGCGCTTCGGCGCCATGGTGGTGAGCGTCGTCGCCGTCCAGGTAGCCGATGAGAACGCTGGCGTCGAGCACGATCACGCAGGCCAGTCCTCACGCAGCCTGGCCAGGTAGTCTTGGCCGTAGGCGCCCGTGAGGAGGCCGCTGTGCTCCTTGAGGACGGCCAGCCGCCGGCGATGGCGCTCGCGGCGTGCCTGCTGGGCAGCTCGGTGGCCTTCCATGGCGAGCCGTACCAGAAGCTGTGGGCGACTCAGGCCCGGCCAGCGCTGGACAGCCGTATCCAATGCATCCGCAAGCTCATTGGTCTCGGTCACCAGGTGACGAGGTCGCGTGGTCGGCATCCACCCATTGTAACCCCGGAACGGACAGGTGATACACCGAGGCCGGAACTCAGGTCCCGATTGCTGTGGCCCCCGCAGACGACCACCCGGCATACCGGCGCATGGAAACCCCCGCAGACGACCACCCGGCATACCGGCGGGTGGAACCCTGCGCACCTGGCGTCCGTTGGGTGGGTGCCCGGGCGAGCGACTAGCCTTGGTCGCTGTCCCCGCCCACTGCGGGCCGATCCTGCTGTCCAGTCTGTTTCCAGGAGTGAGAGCGTGCCCAAGGTCTTTGAGAAGCTGCTGCGTGCCGGTGAAGGGCGCATCGTCAAGAAGCTCGAGGGCGTCGCCGTCCAGGTGGGCGCCCTCGAGGACGACTTCGAGAAGCTCACCGACGCCGAGCTGCGCGCCGAGACCGATGCCTTCAAGAAGCGCCTCGAGGACGGTGAGAGCCTCGAGGACCTCCTGCCGGAGGCCTTCGCCGCCGTGCGCGAGGCGTCCAAGCGCACCCTCGGCAAGCGCCACTTCGACGTCCAGATCATGGGTGGGGCAGCCCTGCACATGGGCAACGTCGCCGAGATGAAGACCGGTGAGGGCAAGACCCTCGTCGCGACGCTGCCGTCCTACCTCAACGCCCTCACGGGCAAGGGCGTCCACGTCGTCACCGTCAACGACTACCTGGCCGAGTACCAGTCCGAGCTCATGGGCCGGGTCCATCGCGCGCTCGGCCTCGAGACCGGGGTCATCCTCGCCACGATGACGCCGGAGCAGCGCCGGGTCGAGTACGCCAAGGACATCACCTACGGCACGAACAACGAGTTCGGCTTCGACTACCTGCGCGACAACATGGCCTGGTCCCCCGAGGAGCTCGTCCAGCGCGGCCACAACTTCGCCGTCGTCGACGAGGTCGACTCCATCCTCATCGACGAGGCGCGCACCCCGCTCATCATCTCCGGGCCCGCCGACCAGGCGACGAAGTGGTACGTCGAGTTCGCCAAGATCGCCGCCAAGCTCACCCGCGGGGAGCTCGAGTCGGGCGAGGGGGACTACGAGGTCGACGAGAAGAAGCGCACCATCGGCGTCCTGGAGGCCGGCATCGAGAAGGTCGAGGACTTCCTCGGCATCGAGAACCTCTACGAGTCCGTCAACACCCCGCTCATCGGCTACCTCAACAACTCCATCAAGGCCAAGGAGCTGTTCAAGCGGGACAAGGACTACGTCAACATGAACGGCGAGATCCTCATCGTCGACGAGCACACCGGCCGCATGCTCGCGGGCCGTCGCTACAACGAGGGGATGCACCAGGCGATCGAGGCCAAGGAAGGCGTCGAGATCCAGAACGAGAACCAGACGCTGGCGACGATCACCCTGCAGAACTACTTCCGGATGTACGCCACCCTCTCCGGCATGACCGGCACCGCGCAGACCGAGGCTGCGGAGCTGAACTCGATCTACAAGCTGGGCGTCGTGTCCATCCCGACGAACATGCCGATGATCCGGGCCGACCAGGCCGACCTCGTCTATCGCACCGAGGAGGCCAAGTACGACGCCGTCGTGGCGGACATCGCCGAGCGGCACGCGCAGGGCCAGCCCGTCCTCGTCGGCACGGTCAGCGTCGAGAAGAGCGAGTACCTCGCCGAGCAGCTGCGCCGGCACGGGATCCAGCACGAGGTCCTCAATGCCAAGCAGCACGCCCGGGAGGCGTCCATCGTCGCCGAGGCCGGGCGCAGGTCCGCAGTGACCGTCGCGACGAACATGGCCGGGCGCGGCACCGACATCATGCTCGGCGGCAACCCCGAGTTCCGCGCGGTGGAGGCGCTCAAGGGCAAGGGGCTGGACCCGCAGGAGACGCCCGAGGAGTACGAGGCCGCCTGGGACTCGGCGTTCGAGGCGGCCGAGGCGGCCGTGCAGGCCGAGCACGACGAGGTCACCGAGCTCGGTGGGCTCTACGTCCTCGGCACCGAGCGGCACGAGTCCCGCCGCATCGACAACCAGCTACGAGGTCGTTCCGGCCGTCAGGGCGACCCGGGGGAGTCCCGGTTCTACCTCTCCCTCCAGGACAACCTCATGCGGCTCTTCAACGCGGCGATGGTCGACCGGTTCATGACGACGGCTCGGATGGAGGACGACGTCCCGATCGAGTCCAAGATGGTGTCCCGCTCGATCGCCAGCGCGCAGAGCCAGGTCGAGGCGCAGAACTACGAGATCCGCAAGAACGTCCTGAAGTACGACGACGTCCTCAACCGCCAGCGCCAGGTCATCTACGACGAGCGCCGCCGCGTCCTCGAGGGGCAGGACATGGAGGAGCAGATCCGGCTCTTCGTCAACGACGTCATCAACAGCTACGTCGACTCGGCGACCTCGGAGGGCTATGCCGGCGACTGGGACCTCGACCAGCTCTGGACTGCCATGAAGACGCTCTATCCCGTCTCGTTGAGCATCGAGGAGCTGGCCGAGCAGGCCGGCGGCCGGGCCAACATCACGCCTGACGTGCTCCGTGAGCAGCTGACCTCCGACGCTCACCACGCCTACGACGCCCGCGAGGAGCTCCTGGGCCCGGAGGTCATGCGCGAGGTCGAGCGACGCGTCGTCATGTCGGTCCTGGACCGCAAGTGGCGCGAGCACCTCTACGAGATGGACTACCTCCAGGAGGGCATCGGCCTGCGGGCCATGGCCCAGCGGGACCCGCTGGTGGAGTACCAGCGCGAGGGGTTCCTGCTCTTCGAGGCGATGATGGAGGGCATCAAGGAGGAGTCGGTGGGCTACCTTTTCAACGTCGAGGTCGACGTGACCCCCGGGGCCGCCACCGCCGGCGCCACCGGACCGGCCGTCGAGCCCATGTCGGTGAGCGACCTCGTCGGCTCGCTCGCCACGCACGGGGAGGACGCCACCGCGGACGCTGTGTCCTCCGAGCCCCCTGCTGGCGCAACCCGGGACGAGCAGCAGAGCGCACCGCAGGACGCCACGCAGGACGCGCCCCAGGACGCCCCGACCCGGCGGCCCGCGCCGGTGATCTCCGCCAAGGGACTTCAGGCCCCCCCGGCCAAGCGCCTGCACTACTCGGCGCCCGGCGACGACGGCTCGGTGACCGAACGGGACGACGAGCCGGCCGGGGTGCCCGCCGGCTCGAACGGCTCCGGCGGGAAGCTCCAGAAGCGGCTCTCGAAGAAGGCCCGCCGCCGGGGCAAGTGAGGCCGGTCGTCGCTCCATGTGTGGCGCTGCCGGGGCAGGCGCGGCCTGCCGTCAGCCGATCGTCAGGTCGGTGACGACCCACCGCCCGTCCAGGCCGGTCATCCGCATCGCCAGGGCCCGGACCCGGTCGTGGTGCACGACGACCGCACACGCCTCGACGACCCCGTCGGTCGGCACCTGCACCCGGACCCGGCGCACGACGGCGCGCCGTGCCGACGGCAGGTTGCGGCGGACGGCCACGAGCGATCGGCGGGCCAGCACGGCATACACCTCGGGCGTGGTCCACCGCATGACCTGGGGGGCCGGCCGGGAGCCGGTGATGACCTCGACGAGCGCCTGCGACAGCTGCCGGGTGAAGGCCTGCGGATCCGGCAGGTCGAGCGAGCGGGTGCGTTGCGGGTCGAAGTAGCGGTCGTCGTCAGGCGTGAAGTCGACGGCAAGCGCGTCCTGGACGTAGGGGTTGCGCGGTGTCGTCACCTCGTCGACCGAGATGATCGGTGGAGCGGTCTGCGGGATGGGTAGGACGCGCAGGCGGGTGACCTCGGCGCTCACCGGACGCCTCCCGTCGGCGGGGTGAGCCGTTGGCCCGGCTGGATGCGGTCGGGATCTCCGCCGATGACGGCTCGGTTGGACGCGTACCAGCGGGGCCACTCGTGCGCGACCTCGGCACTCGTCGCGTGCGGTCCGAGATATCGGGCGGCGATGTGCCACAACGAGTCTCCCCGCCGGACGACGACGTGCTCCTCGACGCTCGTCCCGGGCCGCGGGCCTCTCCCCAGCGGGCCGAGGACGCGCGGGGCGGACGGCGGCGCGGGCACCGCGGGGGTGTATGCCGTGCGATCGGCGTCCCGTGTCGCGCCGGGGCTGCCCGGCAGGGTTGGCCGGAAGGACGGGTCCGGTGCCGGTGGCGGTGGGGTGTCCGAGGCGGTAGCGGAGGGCGAGAGATGAGAGGTGGTCGGCCGGAAGGCGGGGTCCGGCGCGCCGGGGACGACCGTGACGGCGCCCCGGAGGACCAGATCGGGCGCAGACCCGGACCAGCTCGTGAGCGCCCTGCCGCCGGCCGCGACGGCGCCGACAGCACCGGCCGGGTTGGGGACGAGCGTGGCACTGAGGGCGGTGCTGAGCAGCACGGCGACGGTGCGACGGACGGCGGCCGGGGTGAGCCGGCCGGCCACGAGGTCGAACGCGGCGCCGATGCCGCCGGGAGGGCAGCGAGGGCAGCGAGGGCGAAGCCGAGGCCGAGCCACGCGCTGAGAAGCGTGCCGGCCCCTGCGCATCCCAGCACGAGCAGGTCGGCGGCGGCGTCCGGCGAGGGCACCCGGACCGCGCCCCAGGAGCTCAGGGTGATGCCGCCGAAGACGGCCGCCAGGACGCCGGTCGCCAGGAGTGCGGCGCAGGCCAGGACGAGCGGACGGACCCGGCCGGCGTCGGCTCTCGATGGCTGCCGGCTGCTCGAGGTATGCCGTCTGCTCACGATGACTTTCCCTTCCATGGTCGTGCTGTGGATAGCGTTTACGAGCGTTTGCTCATGTTGAACCTCACTCGCGCCTGCTGTCAAGTGGCCGCGGCATAGGCTGTGCAGACACGGCTGAGGTGGCCCGAAAGGACGCGCGAAGGCCACCCGAAGGTCGCTACAGGGAGGTGGAGGTGCGCTGGGAGCGGTTGTTCGACGACCTCGAGGCTCAGCTGGTGGCCGACGAGCGACGCGACCTCGATGCCGAGGTCGCGGACCGGACGCGTCGGGAACGGGCTCTCCTCGGCCTGCACGAGCGGCTCGCCGCGGTGGTCGACGGGGAACCGTTGTCCCTGCGGGTCGCCGGAGTGGGTGTGCTCATAGGGCGGGTGACCGGTGTCGGGCCGGACTGGCTGCTGGTCGAGGAGCGAGCCGACCGGCCCGCTCTCGTGCCGTTCACTGCAGTGCGCACGGTGACCGGGCTGCGGGGCGCCCAGCAGACGGGTGCCGTCGCCAAGGGCTTCGCGCTCGGGTCGGCGCTGCGGGCGATCAGCCGCGACCGAGCCGCCGTGGAGGTCGTCGACGTGGACGGCACGTCACTCACCGGCACCGTCGACGCCGTCGGCCAGGACGCGTTCGACCTGGCGGAGCATGCTGTGGACCTGCCCCGACGTGCCGAGCACGTCATCGCCGTCCGGACGATGCCGATGGCGGCGCTCGCCGTGGTCCGGCGGCGCTGAGCCCCCGCTGCCTCCGGCGCTACTCCACTGCCTCGGCGTCCTCGGGACCATTGGTGCCGAACGGGTGCGCGGCCACGAACTGCTTGGTCTCCGAGTACATCCGCTGGATGTACGTCTCGAGCTCAGTGACCTCCACGCGCCACTGGCCGCGGCCGCCCACCTTGATGGCCGGTAGCTCGCCCGAGCGGACCAACGCGTAGGCCTGCGCGCTGGAGATGTTGAGAACTTCGGAGACTTCGGCCAGCTGGAGGAAGCGTTGGGTCGGCATTCGGGAAGGTCCTAACGACTCGACATGACGGACTGGTGCCGCTGTGGGCGCTGAGGGCTCGTACGCGTGTGCCCGTTCTTGACCGTCTTCTACCCTATGCGGTGAGGGACCGCCGTATCAGGAGTCTGGCACAGGGCAATCGCCCCGGAACCGGTCGTCCACAGGCAGCTGGACGGCAAGTGGCATCCCTGGGCCCCGTCGCGCACAATGGGCCGAGCGCTGACGAACCGTCGGCGCTGCAGCGGGCGAGATTCTCGGCGGGGGGCAGGAGATGGGCGAGCTCGCGACACCTTCGGCAAAACGACTGCAGAAGCCCTCGTGGCGTGACTCGCGGCTCCTGATCGGCATCCTTCTCGCCCTTCTCGCGACGACCGTCGGGGCCAAGGTCATCGCCGCGGCCGACGACCGGGTCGCCATGTATGCCGCCGCCCAGACGCTCAAGCCGGGCGACCGGCTGACTGCCGACAACCTCAAGCCGGTCGACGTGCAGCTCGGGGACGCCGGAAGGGTCTACCTCTCCGCGACGGCGGCACTGGCCCCCGACCGGTTCGCGGTGCGCCAGGTCCCCCAGGGCGAGCTCGTGCCCCTGGACGCCGTCGGGAGCCAGGCCGACGTCAGCGTCCAGCCTGTGACGGTCGTCGTGGACGCCCGCTCTGCGACATCGCTGAAAGGGGGTTCGGTCGTCGACGTGTGGGTCAGCGAGCGGGACACCTCGACCACCCAGGAGCGCTACCTCGAGGCAAAGCTGGCCCTCGAGCGGGTGAGTGTCGGAGCCGTCCCCCCCGACCAGAGTCGCTTCGGTGCCGCTGCCGCGTCGGCCGCGGTGCAGGTCCTCGTTCCGCGGGAGAAGGTCCAGGCGGTGATCGCTGCCAGCGACAAGCGCTCGCGCTTCACGCTCGTGCCGGTGCCCGGATCCCGCAGCGGACCATGACCGCGGTCCTGACGGCGGTCGGCCGATGGGACAGCGACCTCGCCACGGCGCTGGAGGCCTCGAAGGAGGTGCAGATCGCCCGGCGTTGTGCCGATCTGGCCGACCTGCTCGCGACCGCCGGCGCCGGTCTCGGAGCCGCGGCGGTCGTCTCCGACGACCTGCGGGGCCTCGACCTGTCCGCCGTCGCGCACCTGCGAACCGGTGGCCTGCACGTCGTGGGCCTGAGCGACCCGGGTGACGAGGGGTCGGAACGGCGGCTGCGCCAGCTGGGGATCACGACGGTCGTCCCGGCCGGCTCCCAGCTGGCCCTCCTGGAGTCGGCCATGCTGCGACCGTCCGCCTTCCCGCCCTCCGCGACCGAACGCAACCACGGGGAGTGGCCCGACCACCTTGCGCAGGACGAGGAGCGGGCGGAAGCCGACGACGTCCCGCCAGACGTCGGCGAGCCCCGTGCCCCGGGACGCATCCTCGCGGTGTGGGGCCCGACGGGAGCGCCGGGCCGCACCACGGTGGCGGTCAACCTGGCGACCGAGCTGGCGGCTCTCGGCGTCTCCAGCGTGCTCGTCGACGCGGACACCTATGGCGGCTCCGTCGCCCAGACCCTCTCCTTGCTGGACGAGGCACCAGGACTTGCCGCAGCCGTTCGTGCCGCCGAGCAGGGCACGCTGGAACTGCCGGCCCTGGCCCGGCTGTCGCCCCAGGTGGCGGGCGGGATGCGGGTGCTCACCGGCATACCGAAGGCGGAGCGCTGGCCCGAGATCCGGCCTGCCGCGCTCGAGCGTGTGCTAGGGCTCGCCCGGCTCCTGGCGCAGGTGGTCGTCGTCGACTGCGGCTTCAACCTCGAGGACGACGAGGAGCTCAGCTACGACACCCTGGCCCCACGCCGCAACGCCGCCACCTTGACGACGTTGTCGCTGGCCGACGAGCTGCTCGCCGTCGGCACCTGCGACCCCGTGGGCCTGCAGCGGCTCGTCCGGGGGCTGCAGGAGCTCGGCACAGTCGCGTCACCGCCGCCGCGGGTCGTCGTGAACCGGCTCCGCTCCTCCTCGGTCGGCTCCCGGCCGGAGAGCCGGGTGTCCGAGGCCCTGGCGCGGTTTGCCGGTGTGGAACGGGTCGACTTCGTGCCCGACGACCCGCGGGCCCTCGACACCGCGGCGCGTGAGGGACGCGCCCTGGCGGAGTGCGCGCCCTCGTCGCCGGCCCGGTCTGCCCTGCGCAGCCTCGCCGCCTCGGTGGCCGGCGTCCCGGTCGGCGACCGTCGCCGCGCCCGCCGCTGACCGGTTGACGCGGCACCGGCGAGACCTGCGTTGTCGTCAGCCGCGGATCTCGGGGGAGCGGGGCTGACGACCCATGGCCAGCTTCTCTCGGACGTTCAGCAGCGGTAGGCGACTTGAGACGCTTTCCAGGCATGCGGTCACGGTCACCGTCCGGGAAGAGGCGGGTCTGACACCATGAGCGGGTGTCCGACCGGCTGAGCTCCCTCGACGCCTCGTTCCTCTACCTCGAGGAGCCGACGACGGTCATGCACGTGGGGTCGGTGATGGTCTTCGACGCGCTGGAGCAGGGCTTCGCCCACGATCGGCTGGTGGCGCTGATCTCGCGCCGGATCGCCTCCCTGCCGCGCTACCGGCAGAAGGTCCGCGAGGTCCCCGGGCGGCTGGCGAACCCTGTCTGGGTGGACGACGAGGCGTTCGACCTGAGCTACCACGTGCGCCGGTCCGCCCTGCCCCGGCCGGGCACGGACGAGCGGCTCGAGGAGTTCGTCGCCCGGATCCAGCCCCGGCCGCTGGACCGCAGGCGGCCGCTGTGGGAGGTCTACCTCGTCGAGGGCCTCGAACACGAGCGCTTCGCCATCGTCACGAAGACCCACGTCGCCCTCGTCGACGGGGTGAACGCGCTCGACATCGCCCAGCTCCTCGTCGAGGAGGAGCCGGGCGACGAGCAGGGCGTCGTCGACACGTGGCGGCCGCACCGGGAGCCGACCGACCTGGAGCTCGTTGGGGAAGCGGTCGGCGAAGCGATCTTCATGCCCGGCCAGGTCGTCGAGTCGGTGCGCGGTGGCCTGAACGAGGCCAGGGAGGTAGGAGGCCGCGTCCTCAGTGGGCTGGGGTCCCTCCTCACGACGGTCGTCCGCGGCGCCGCCCGCCCGGCGCCGACCTCGCCGCTCAACGTGGACATCGGCACCGCCCGGCGGTTCGTCATGGTCGGGACCGACCTCGACGACTACCGCAAGGTGCGGGCGCGGCTCGGTCGGGGGGCCTACGCCGACGACGTCACGGTCAACGACGTCGTCCTCGCGACCGTGGCGGGAGCCTTCCGGGCGTGGCTGCTGACCCGCGGCGAGGCGGTCCACCCGAGCAGCGTCATCCGGGCCATGGTGCCGGTGAGCATCGAGTCGGAGGAGGGCTCCTCAGCGCTCGCCCACCGTCTCGCGGCCTTCTTCGTCGACCTCCCCGTGGGCGAGCCGGGTGCCTCGATGCGGCTGCACCAGATCGCCTTCTCGATGCGCCAGCAGATGGTGGGTGGCCAACCAGTGGGCGCCGAACGCCTCGTCGGACTTGCCGGCTTCGCCCCGCCGACCCTGCACTCCCTCGGGGCCCGGCTGGGCAGCGCCATGTCGCGGCGGCTCTTCAACGTCATCGTCACCAACGTCCCCGGCCCGCAGAGCACCCTGTATGCCGGGACCTCACCGATGCTCTCGACCTACCCCGTCATGCCGCTGGCCCGGGGCCAGGCGCTGGCCGTCGGGCTGACGTCCTACGACGGAGGCGTCTACTTCGGGCTCAACGCCGACCGCGACGCGATGCCGGACGTCGAGGTGCTCGGCCAGAGCCTTGTCGACTCGCTGGCCGAGCTCGTCGAGGGGCGGGAGGCGGGTCGATGACGCGCCGAGGGCTCGTCCTGGGCGGCGGCGGTGTCCTCGGCGCCGCCTGGATGATTGGTGCCCTGAGCGCCCTCGAGGTGCGGCTGGGCGTCGACGCGAGGTCGTTCGACCAGCTCGTCGGCACGTCTGCGGGCTCGGTGCTGTGCACCCTGCTCGCGGCGGGCGTCAGCGTGTCCGACCTGCGCCGGCACCAGCTCGACGGGCACGTCGCCTCGGGGCCCCTGGCCGGCTTCGAGTGGGACTACGACGAAGCGACCGGCGGAGACCGACCCCCGGCACCCAAGGCGGGGTTCGGCTCACCGTTGTTGCTGCGCAAGGGTATTCGTGAGCTGCGGCAGCTGCCACCTACCGCCGTGCTGGCTGCCCTCATGCCTGAGGGCCGGGGGCGGCTCGACAGCGTCGGGGCGATGATCCGTCATGTCGTCCCGTCCGGCTGGGTGGAGCGCGAGGGCCTGACCGTGGTCGCCTTCGACTACGACGCGGGCGTGCGGGTGCCGTTCGGCCGGAAGGCGGCTCCCGAGGCCGACGTCGCCGACGCGGTCATGGCCTCGTGCGCGATCCCCGGGTGGTACTCGCCCGTGCGGATCGAAAGGACCCGCTACATCGACGGCGGCACGTGGTCGTCCACCAACCTCGACCTCGTGCTGGGCCTCGACCTTGAGGAGGTCTACGTGCTCGCACCCCAGGTCTCCTTCGACACCGACCACCCCGGGCAGCTGGCCAGCCGGATCGAGCGCCAGTGGCGCAGCCGGGTCACCGCCCGCGTTCTGCGGGAGATGGCGAGCGTGCACGCCGGCGGCGCCGAGGTGACCGTCCTCGGTCCCGGACGAGAGGATCTCGAGGCGATCGGCGCCAACCTCATGGACGTCAGCCGGCGGCCCCTGGTCATGCAGACGTCCTTGCGGACCTCGCTCGTGGCGCTCGCCGACCCGGAGAGGATCCCCCACCCCGCGGGCGTGGACAGGTGAGACCTCTACCACGGACTCGTGCCGCGCGCCTCGTCCGGAACGGCGGTCCCGGCTACGCTGCGAGCAGTGGGGGCCGCCGACGCCGCGCCTCGTGTGCCGGAAAGGGAGTCGTGGATGCGACAGACCCGGGTCTACCTGCCGCTCTCCCGAGCCGGCCTGCGCCGGGTGGCCGAAGCCGGCTTGCTCGACGGGTCCGCCCTCACGGCGTTCGCGGTCACCCGGCACCTCGAACGCGCCCACGCGGGACAGGACGAGGAGGGGCTGGAGTTCCTCGCTCTCGGTGACGCGACGGCTGCGGCGCTCGTGCTGCGCGAGCCGGGGGACCGGATCGTGGTCGCAGCCGCCGACGTCGAGCCGGAGTGGGTCCAGACCCACGCCGCGCCGGGCGCCCCCGCCTCGGAGGTCCGGATCACCGAGTCGGTGCCGCTGCGCCGCATCGTGTCGTTCCACGTCGAGGGGGATGGCGAGTCCGAGCCCGGTGGGATGCCGGAGCTGCTCTGGTACGACACCACCGAGCTCGACGCAGTCGTCGGCATGTTCGGCTGAGACGCCCCGTCGCCGATGCTCCTGACGCACGTCGTCATCCCCGGCCTCGCCGTCCTCCTCGGCGCCTACGTCCAGTCCTCGATCGGCTTCGGTGTGGCCGTGGTCGCTGCCCCGGTCGTCGTCCTCGCCGCGCCGGAGCTCATGCCCGGGTCGATGCTCGTCTGCGGTGTCCTGGTGCCCCTCATGACGCTCATGGGCGGCCCTCGGGAGATCGCCCGGGGGCCGCTGAGCTGGTCCCTGGCCGGACGGTTGCTCCTGACCCCGTTCGGCGTGTGGGCGGTCAGCGTCCTGTCGCCACGCGCCATCGGTGTCGCGGTGGGCATCCTCGTCCTCGGGGCGGTCGCGCTCAGCCTGACGTCGATCGACGTCCGTCCCACGGCGCGGATGACCTTCTCCGCAGGCGCCGTGTCCGGGATCTCCGGCACGGCGGCCTCGATCGGCGGACCCTTCCTCGCCCTGACCCTGCAGCACGAGAAGCCGGTCAGGGTCCGCTCGACATTGGCGGCCTTCTTCATGGTGGGAGCGATGCTCTCGCTGGCTGCCCTGGCAGTCGGTGGGCAGCTGACGTGGCCGCAGCTGCGCTACGGCGCGGCGTGGACGCCGTTCCTGCTCGCAGGACACCTCGTGGCCGGGCCGACCAAACGCCTGCTGGACGCCAACCGGCTCCGCGCGGCCACGCTCGCCCTGGCCACGTTGGCCAGCCTCGTCGTCATCCTCCGCGCGGCCCTGGCCCGCTGACCTCAGTCGGCCGCAGGTTTGCGTGCCGGTCCACCGGGCGGCGTAGCAGGAATGGAGCAGTCCGGCCCCCCGGAGGGTGAGGTCGTCGTCAAGGTGGCTGCCCGGCATACGTGAAACGATGCAGGGGCCGAATCCCCCCGCAGCCGCAGGAGATCCCCGCATGGATGCCGTGACCCAGGTCCCTACTCCCGTCAACGAGCCGGTGCTCGACTACGCCCCCGGCAGTCCGGAGCGGGCCGAGCTCCAGGTGGCGCTGGCGCAGCTCGGCAACGAGCGGGTGGACCTGCCGCACACCATCGCCGGCAAGCGGGTCATGGGTGGGGGAAAGAAGTTCGACGTGCGCCAGCCGCACGCCCACCGCAAGGTCCTCGGCACCCTGCGGAACGCAACGGTCGGTGACGCCAGGGCCGCCGTGCAGGCCGCGAAGGCCGCGGCGCCCGGGTGGCGCGAGCTGTCCTTCGACGACCGCGCCGCAATCCTGCTCAAGGCGGCCGAGCTGCTCTCCGGTCCCTGGCGGGCGCGGCTCAACGCGGCGACCATGCTCGGGCAGAGCAAGACGTGCTACCAGGCCGAGATCGACGCGGCCTGCGAGCTGATCGACTTCTGGCGGATCAACGTGCACTTCGCGCGCCAGATCATGGCGGAACAGCCCCCGCTCAACTCCACGGGCACGTGGAACCGCACCGACTACCGCTCGCTCGAGGGTTTCGTCTACGCAGTCACCCCCTTCAACTTCACCGCGATCGCCGGCAACCTGCCCACCGCTCCGGCGCTCATGGGCAACACCGTCGTCTGGAAGCCTTCCCCCACCCAGCAGCTCGCCGCCCAGCTCACCCTGGAGCTCCTCGAACAGGCGGGCCTGCCGCCGGGTGTCATCAACCTCGTCACGGGTGACGGCATCAACGTCTCCAAGGTCGCCCTCTCGGACCCCGACCTCGCCGGCATCCACTTCACCGGCTCGACCCCCACCTTCCAGCGCCTGTGGCAGCAGGTCGGCGCCAACCTCACCGGCTACCGCACCTACCCGCGGATCGTCGGGGAGACCGGCGGCAAGGACTTCATCCTCGCGCACCCGTCGGCCGACCCGGACGTCCTGCGCACTGCGATGGTCCGCGGGGCGTTCGAGTACCAGGGCCAGAAGTGTTCCGCGGCGTCACGCGCCTACGTCCCGGCCTCGTTGTGGCGGTTGATCCGCAAGGACCTCACCGACATCACCGACGGGCTCTCCCAGGGCGACGTCACCGACCTCTCGCACTTCATCGGCGCCGTCATCGACGAGCGCTCCTTCGCGAAGAACGCGGCCGCCATCGACCGGGCGAAACGGGCGCCGAGGGTCAAGGTCCTCGCTGGCGGCACCTATGACGACTCCGAGGGCTGGTTCGTCCGCCCGACCGTCCTCGAGATCTCCGACGCGACGGACGAGTCCTTCCTCACCGAGTACTTCGGACCGATCCTGTCCGTCCACGTCTTCCCGGACGCACGGTATGACGCGGTGCTGGACCAGATGGAGTCGTTCGCGCCCTACGCCCTCACCGGGTCGGTCATCGCCCAGGACCGCATGGCCATCGCCGACGCGACGACGCGGCTGCGGTTCGCAGCCGGCAACTTCTACGTCAACGACAAGCCGACCGGCGCCATCGTCGGGCAGCAGCCCTTCGGAGGCGGCCGCGCCTCGGGCACCAACGACAAGGCCGGCGCCGCCCAGAACCTCATGCGCTGGACGAGCGCCCGCTCGATCAAGGAGACGTTCGTGCCGGCGACGTCGCACGAGTATCCACACATGGGCTGAGCGACCACGGTCGGGCGGCTCTCCGGTGGGAGCCGGCGACAGGGTGGTGGGACCCCGGCGGGCCGAGCGGTGGTTCAGTCAGCGGCTCAGCCAGGCGATCCCGGTCTCGTGCTCCCTGTCGATGGAATCGATGACCGAGGGCGCCGCAACCTTCTCGATCCTGCCGCCGACCAGCGGCACGTTGGCCTTGAGCTCCCCGTCGACCTCGACCCTCGTGCCCGTCCCGCTCGGTCCGAGCCGGACCGTGCCGGTCATGCGGATCGGGGCGTCGCCGATGGCGAGGGCGATCGTGCCGGTGCGTGAGCCGTCCACGGAGGCGCGGCTCCAGATGATCGTCTCGGTCACGGCGATCCTGGCGCCGATCATCGACTTCGCGAAGTCCGGGAAGTCGTCGGTCGGCACGACCCGACGCGTGACGATCTCGGTCTGGTCGCCCTTCGGGGTCACGGACTCGCTGTGCTCGAGCGGGTGGGTGGCCTCACACTTGGCGGCCTGGAAGGCCGGGTCGGCCATCATGGCGAAAGCCTCCTGCGGGGAAGCGGCGTACTCGAAGGTCTTCGTGATCCTCATGCGGCCACCGTATCCGGCTCAGCCCTCGCGGGACTCCCGGGCGGTCGCCGCGACCCGCGCGAGGACCTCGGTGGACTGCCGCATCGATCCCTGCACCGCAGCACGAGCCCGGCCGAGCTGGCTGGCCAGGCGCTCGCCCCGCATCTGGAGCTCCGGCAGCGCGGCCTGGCGACGAGCAGCGGTCTCGGCCGGCGCGAGGCCCCACGGCTCGACGACGCGCAGCCCGTCCAGCTCGAGTCCCGCCCGCGCCACGGCGCCCTCGAGCTGGCGGGTCGCCTCGGCCACCAGTGCCAGCTCCTGCGCGTAGTGCTGCAGCACCGCCCCCGCACTGTCCAGCTGCTCGACGACCGTGTCGAGGAGGCCCACGTCCCGCCGTGCCCGCTCTGCCGAGAGGGCTCGGGACGGGTCACGGGCCAGAGCGTTCAGCCCGTCCTCGACGTCGCCCCGACCGGGCAGCAGCCGGGCCGCCTGGGAACGCAGCGCGCCACCGAGCTGTGAGCACGAGGCCGGGTCACCGGTGACTCCGTCGATCACGAGCCCGACCCCCGAGGCACGCCGTCGCGCCCGGACCGCTCCTGCAGATGGTCCGGAGCGGCCGGCGAGCCCGGTGCGTCGAGCTGTCCCAGGGTCTCGCCGAGCAGCTCCGCGACGGTGCGCAGCGCGTCACCTGCCTGCTCGACGAAGTCGTCGACCACCCACCCGGTGGCCTGGTCACCCGTGTCCGGGACCAGGTCCAGGAGCGCGTCGGCCGCCGTCGTCGCCGTGCGCTGCACGTCCAGGAGGGCCCGGCCGAGGGCTGCGCTGCGACTGCTGCGGCCTGGTCCGGACGACGGGGTCACCCGACCACCCTACGGGCGCGCCGAACTGGCTCCCGCAGTTCTCCACCGGCCACCCGGCATACCCCGTCGTATGCCGGGTGGTCAACCTAGCGGCGGTGTCCAGCATCCGGGCAGGGAGGATAGGCTCGATCCGGCACCCGACGCAGCGTGCCAGGACCACCAGGTGAGGATCGCCACGCAGATGTCAGCGTCTCTCGAGCAGTCACGCAACCAGCAGCTCCGCGCGGCGGCCGACCTCGGACAGCGCGGCCGCGGGACGTCGGTCGAGTCGTTCCTGCGGCGGTACTACCGACACGTCGCGACCGAGGACCTGCTCGCGCGCCAGCCGGCCGACCTGCTGGGCGCCGCCCTGACCCACGAGGACCTGGCCCGCGAGCGCCCCGTGGGCACGGTGAAGGTGTCGGTCGTGAACCCGAGTGTCGAGTCCCAGGGTTGGACGAGCGGACACACCGTCGTCCAGATCGTCATCGATGACATGCCGTTCCTCGTCGACTCGGTGACCGCGAGGCTGAACAACCACGATCGTGGGACCCACCTCGTCGTGCACCCCCAGCTCGTCGTCCGGCGCGATGCCGCCGGCACCCTGGAAGAGGTCCTCGACGTCGACAAGGCCCCCCAGGGCGAGTTCGGCGTCGTCACCGAGTCGTGGATGTATCTCGAGATCGACCGGGTCGGCTCGGAGGAGGAGCGCGCCGAGATCTCGACCGGTCTGCGCACGGTCCTCGGCAACGTCCGGGACTCGGTCGAGGACTGGCGGAAGATGCGGGACAACTGCGTCTCGGTCGCCGGATCGCTGAGCGAGGACCCACCCAAGGGCATCACGCATGCCGAGGCGTCCTCGACGGCGCGGTTCCTGCAGTGGCTCGCCGCGGGCCACTTCACCTTCCTCGGCTACCGGGAGTACACCCTCGACAGGGAGGGCGACGACGACGTCCTGCGCGCGAGCCCCAGCACCGGCCTGGGGCTGCTGCGTTACGACCGACCCGGCTCCGACGCCTTCGCCCGGCTGAGCCCCGCAGCACAGGTCGCGGCTCGGAAGAAGGACCTGCTCATCCTGACCAAGGCCAACTCGAGGGCAACGGTCCACCGGTCGGTCTACCTCGACTATGTCGGCGTCAAGACCTTCGACGACGCGGGTGAGGTGACGGGGGAGCGGCGCTTCCTCGGGCTCTTCGCCTCCAGCGCCTACACCGAGTCCGTCCTCAACATCCCGATTCTCGACGACCGGGTGAAGGCCATCCTCGACCGGGCCAGCTTCGCGCCTGACAGCCACTCAGGCAAGGACCTCCTGGAGGTGATGGAGAGCTACCCGCGCGACGAGCTCTTCCAGACCGACCCGGAGCAGCTGCTCGACGTCGCGCTCGCGGTGATGCGGCTGCAGGAGCGGCGCAAGACCCGGCTGTTCCTCCGCAAGGACGTGTTCGGGCGCTTCATGTCGTGCCTCGTCTTCCTGCCACGTGACCGCTACAACACCTCCGTCCGGCTGAAGATGGAGGCCATCCTCCGCGTCGCGTTCCAGGCGTCCAGCGTCGACTTCACCACGCGGGTCGCCGAGTCGACGCTGGCCCGGCTGCACTTCGTCGTCCGCGTCCCGCGCGGGGCGTCCATCCCCGAGGTCGACCCGGCAGCCCTCGAACGCGACATCATCGACGCGACCCGCACGTGGGACGAGGACGTCGTCGAGGCGATGCGAGCCGCACACGGTGAGGAGGCCGGCGCGCGCCTCGTCGGTCTCTACGGCAAGGCCTTTCCCGAGGCGTTCAAGGAGGACTTCCACCCCCGGGTGGCGGTGGCGGACGTCCAGCGGATGGAGTCGCTGGAGGCGGAGGAGTCGGTCGACCTCAACCTCTACCGGCAGCCCGGTGCGCCCGCGAACGAGCGGCGCTTCAAGCTCTACCGTCGTGGGCCGTTGTCGTTGACCCAGATCCTCCCGCTCTTCACCCACATGGGGGTCGAGGTGACCGACGAGCGGCCCTACGAGGTGACCCGCGGTGACGGTGTCACGCTCTTCGTCTACGACTTCGGCCTGCGGGCGCCGGCGTCCGACGACTGGGGCACGAGCACCGACGGAGACGCCCGCCGGGCCCTGGTCCAGGACGCGGTCCGGGCGGTGTGGGGCGGCCAGGCAGAGTCGGACGGCTTCAACGCCCTGGTTCTCGGCGCCGGGCTGACGTGGCGCCAGGTCGTCATCCTGCGGGCCGTGGCGAAGTATCTCCGCCAGAGCCAGTCGACGTTCTCCCAGGACTACGTCCAGGCAGCGCTGGTGGGCAACGCCGCCCTCGCGCGCCAGCTCGTCGACCTCTTCGAGACGAGGTTCGACCCGAGCCGCTTCGCCGGGAGGACCGGCGAGCGGCGCGCCGACGCCGAGAAGGTCATCGTCGACGCGGTCAAGGAGGGGCTCGACGCCGTCAAGAGCCTCGACCAGGACCGCATCGTCCGGGCGCTGCTCAGCGTCATCCGGGCCGGCACGCGGACGAACTACTACCAGGTGGACGCCGAGGGCCGACCAAAGTCCTACGTCAGCCTCAAGCTGAATCCCAAGAAGCTGCCCGACCTGCCGGCGCCGCGGCCGATGTTCGAGATCTGGGTCTACGGGCCGCGGGTGGAGGGCGTGCACCTGCGGTTCGGGAAGGTCGCTCGAGGAGGCCTTCGCTGGAGCGACCGACGGGAGGACTTCCGCACGGAGATCCTCGGTCTCGTCAAGGCGCAGACGGTCAAGAACGCCGTCATCGTCCCCACCGGGTCGAAGGGTGGCTTCTTCCCCAAGCAGCTGCCCGAGCCGAGCGTCGACCGGGACGCCTGGCTCGCCGAGGGCATCGAGTCCTACCAGCTCTTCATCTCCGGTCTGCTCGACGTCACCGACAACCTGGTCTCCGGCCAGGCCACGCCGCCGCCGCACGTCGTGCGTCACGACGCGGATGACACCTACCTCGTCGTCGCCGCCGACAAGGGCACGGCCACCTTCTCCGACATCGCCAACGCCAGGGCCCGCGACTACGGCTTCTGGCTCGACGACGCCTTCGCCTCGGGCGGGTCGGCCGGCTACGACCACAAGGCGATGGGCATCACGGCCCGCGGTGCCTGGGAGTCGGTCAAGCGGCACTTCCGGGAGATGGGCCTCGACACGCAGACGCAGGAGTTCACCGTCGTCGGTGTCGGCGACATGAGCGGGGACGTCTTCGGCAACGGGATGCTCCTGTCGGAGCACATCCGGCTTGTCGCGGCCTTCGACCACCGCAGCATCTTCGTCGACCCGACGCCGGTGCCCGCCACGTCCTTCGCCGAGCGGCAGCGGCTGTTCGACCTGCCGCGCTCCTCGTGGGCCGACTACGACACCTCGCTCCTCAGCACCGGCGGGGGGGTCTACGACCGCTCCGCGAAGTCGGTGCCGATCTCGCCGAAGGCGGCGAGCGCTCTGGGGATCGGGGCCGGTACGCGGTCGATGACTCCGGCCGAGCTGATGAAGGCGATCCTCCTCGCTCCCGTCGACCTGCTCTGGAACGGTGGCATCGGCACCTACGTCAAGGCGTCGAGCGAGGGCAACAGCGAGATCGGCGACCGCGCCAACGACGCGATCCGGGTCGACGGCGACGCCCTGCGTGCCAAGGTGGTGGGCGAGGGAGGCAACCTCGGCTGCAGCCAGCTCGGCCGGATCGAGGCGGCCCTCGCGGGCGTGCGGATCAACACCGACGCCATCGACAACTCGGCCGGGGTCGACACGAGCGACCACGAGGTCAACATCAAGATCCTGCTCACCGGGATGACCCAGGCCGGTGACATGACGCTCGAGCAGCGCAACCGGCTGCTGGCCTCGATGACGCACGAGGTCGCCGCCCAGGTGCTGCGGGACAACTACGAGCAGAACGTCCTGCTCGGCAACGCCCGCGCCCAGGAGCACTCGATGCTCCCGGTGCACCAACGGCTGATCCACTCGCTCGAGGAGCGCGGGGACCTCGACCGCGCCCTGGAGTTCCTGCCCAGCGACGCCGAGATCGGCAAGCGCCATGCCGACGGGCGGGGGCTGAGGTCACCGGAGTTCTCCGTCCTCGTCGCCTACGCCAAGCTCGCCCTCAAGGACGACCTGCTGCCCTCCGCCCTGCCCGACGACGCGTGGTTCCAGCAGACCCTGGCCGACTACTTTCCCGAACCCGTCCGCTCGACCTACGCCGAGGAGCTCAAGGCCCACCCCCTGCGCCGCGAGATCATCACGAACGCCGTCGTCAACTCCATGGTCAACCGGGGGGGCATCACCTTCGCCTTCCGCGCCGCCGAGGAGACGGGCGCCACTCCGGAGCTGGTCGCCCGGGCCTTCGTCGTCTGCCGGGAGGTCTTCGACCTCGCCTCCTACGTCGCGGACGTCGAGGCGCTCGACAACGTCGTGTCGACGCGGACGCAGACGGCTCTCTACCTCGAGTTCCGCCGGCTGCTCGACCGGGCCGTGCGCTGGTTCCTCACGACCCGTCCGTCGACCATCGACGTCGGCGCCGAGGTCGCGCGCTTCCAGCGCCACGTCGCTGACTACGCGCCCAAGGTGCACGGGCTGCTCCAGGGTTCGGAGCGCAAGCGCCTCGAACGCCGGGCGAAGGAGCTCGAGAAGCTCGGCGCGCCAAGGGAGTTCGCGCTGCGGGCGGCGAGTCTGCTCGACCTCTTCTCACTCCTCGACGTGATCGAGATCGCCGAGGAGATGCAGGTGCCGGTGGCGGACGTCGTCGGCGTCTACTACCACTCGTCCGAGAGGTTCAGCATCGACGCGATGCTGACCCGGGTCAGCCAGCTCCCGCGGGACGACCGGTGGGATGCCCTCGCGCGCGGAGCCATGCGCGACGACCTGTATGCCGTGCTGGACTCCCTCACGAGGTCGGTGCTCGCCACGAGCGACCCGGGAGGGACACCAGCCGAGCGGTTCGAGGCGTGGGCCGCTGCCAACAACGACGCGCTCGTCCGCGCCCGGATCGCCCTCGGCGGCATCGAGCGACTCGAGCACGCCGGCATCGCCGCGCTCTCGGTCGCCCTGCGCACCCTGAGGGCAGTGCTGCGCAGCGGCGGCCAGCCCCGCTGATCCCGCCCGGGTCGCCCACAGCTGTGCAGGTGCGGGCGGGTGGGCATCCGGCCACTACGCTCACCGTGTGCCCACGCTGGCCGAGCTCCTTCGCGAGCACCCCGAGCTCACGGCAGCCGACGTCGAGTGGCTGCACCTGCTGGTGGGCGACTGGCAGCTCCTGTCCGACCTCTCCTTTGCCGACCTCGTCCTGTGGGTTCGCGCCTCGACGGCGACGTGGGAGGCCGTCGCCCACATCCGCCCGACGACCGGCCCGCTGGTCTTCTTCGAGGACCAGGTGGGGATCCGGGCCACCCGGCCCCGCAGGGACGCCCTGGAGCAGGCCTTCGCCGAGCGCCGCATCGTCCGCGAGCGCGACACCGAGTGGCGCGACGACCTCGCGGTGCGGGAGGAGTCCATCCCCGTGGTGCGCCAGGGACGCTCCATCGCCGTGCTCACCCGGCATACGAACCTCTCGGCGATGCCCGCCCCCAGCCGCCTGGAGCTGACCTATCTCGCCACCGCTGACGCCCTCTCGCGGATGGTGGCCGCCGGGGAGTTTCCGCACGCCTCGGCGCCGACCGGGCTGCGACGCGGTGCCCCCCGCGTCGGCGACGGCGTCCTGCGCCTGGACTACGAGGGCGTCATCAGCGCTGCCAGCCCCAACGCCGTCTCGGCGATCCACCGGATGGGCTACGTCGGTGACGTCGTCGGGGGCTCGCTCTCGCAGATCGTCACGACGGTGCTGCGCGACAGCTCCCCGGTGGACGAGGGGCTGCCCCTCGTCCTCACCGGCCGCCAGCCGTGGCGCACGGAGGTCGACAGCCGCGGGGCGGTGATCACCATGCGGGCGATCCCGCTCACCGAGGCGGGCCGGCGGTTCGGCGCGATCCTGCTGCTGCGCGACGTCAGCGAGCTGCGCCGGCGCGAGCAGGAGCTGCTGACCAAGGACGCGACGATCCGTGAGATCCACCACAGGGTCAAGAACAACCTCCAGTCGGTCGCCGCCCTCCTGCGGCTCCAGGCCCGGCGCAGCGCCGACGAGCCGAGCAGGGCGGCGCTCGAGGAGGCAGTCCGCCGGGTCGGCACGATCGCCCTCGTCCACGAGACGCTGAGCCGTGGGTTCGACGAGACCGTCGACTTCGATGACATCGCCGAGCGCGGCTTCCGGGCGGTCGTCGAGGTGACCGCCTACGAGATGCCCATCGAGCGGCTGCGCACCGGCGACCGGTTCGGTCGGCTCCGGGCCGAGGACGCGACGTCGTTGGCGATGATCCTCAGCGAGCTGGTGCAGAACGCTGTCGAGCACGGGCTCTCCGAGCGGGGCGGCACCGTGGCCGTCGACGTACGCCGGGTCGCCCACGACTGGGGACCGGACCTGCTGACCGTGACCATCGAGGACAACGGCGCGGGTATGCCGCAGGGCCGGCGTCCGGGGTCAGGTCTCGGCACGCAGATCGTCACCTCCCTCGTGCAGGACCTGCAGGGGAGCATCACCTGGGCCGACGCCCGGCCGCGCGGGACCCGGGTCCGGTTCACGGCCCGGCTACGACCGCTGCCGGCCGATGGCGCCGGCTCGACGGCGGTTTCCGGTGCGGCTCGGTGAGGCGGTGCGACTCGGCGGTGCGACTCGGCGGTGCGACCTGGTGAGGCGGCTGGCTCAGCCCGGCGGGTCGGCTCAGCCGGCGCGGCGCGCACGGGCGTTGCGGCGCTTGAGCGCGCGGCGCTCGTCCTCGGAGAGCCCGCCCCAGACCCCGGCGTCCTGACCGGACTCCAAGGCCCACTTCAGGCACGTGTCGATGACCTCGCAACGGCGGCAGACGGCTTTCGCCTCTTCGATCTGGAGGATCGCCGGGCCGGTGTTCCCGATCGGGAAGAACAGCTCGGGATCTTCGTCCAGGCAGGCAGCGCGGTCGCGCCAGTCCATGAGGATCGTGCTCCTTGTCAGGCTTTGGGTCTTGAATGAGTCACACGCTCGGTGGTCAGCTCGTCGATGCGGCGCCTCGAGGTCACGCACAAAGGGCCGCAAGGCAGGCCCGGTCGCGCGAGCCGACATCATTGTCTGGCACACCGGGCACACCCGGCCAACGCGAAGTGGGCGGCCAATGTTCCGAGGCCGTCGAACAGTCTGACGGGCGGGGGGGTCCGCAGGCAACACTTTCGACGTCGGAACATGTCGGGCGGGCGCCGATCGCGGTGCGGGATCGGTCACAGTTGGGCCGTCGCTACGCTCGACGGGTGACGCCGACTGCTCCCGAGGACCGCGCGGACCGGGAGGGCCGCCAGAGCCCTGAGCAGCCGCCTACCCGCAGGTGGGCGCGTGCCGTGGCTGGCGCGTTGTGTCTCGTCCAGTCTCTGGTCCTGGTGGGTCTCGCCGTCTTCTACCTGGTCGAGCTGTTCGCCGGTGCGGGCAGCGACCAGGCCCGCGTCCTCGTCTCGGCCGTCCTCATCCTCGTCGTCGCCGCAGCCCTGGCGCTCCTGGCGCGGCTCTGGTGGAGCGGTTCGACGTGGGCCACGACCCCGACCGTCCTCTGGAACCTCCTGCTCGTCCCGGTCGCCCTCAGCGTCGTCCAGGCCGGACAGCTCCTGCTCGGGATCCTCCTCGTCGTGGTCCTCGTGCCGACGATCCTTGCGGCACTCGCCGGCCGGGTCCCCACGAACCGCCACCCCGGCTGACGTGGCTCAGGCCGACACCAGTGTGCCGAGCGACCAGCCGCCGAGGGCGAGCAGGCACCCGAGGAGCAGGCTGAGCAGGACGTTGGCCACGGCATACCAGGTCCTGCCGGCTTCGGCGAGGCGCACCGACTCGAAGGAGAAGGTGCTGAAGGTCGTGAACGCGCCACAGAACCCGGTGCCGAGCAGGAGCGTCAGCTGCGGCCCGGACGCGACGTGGCTCGACGTGCCCAGGACCACGCCGAGGATGAACGAGCCGAGGAGGTTCACCGCGAGCGTGCCCCAGGGAAAGCTCCCGGGCCAGCGGGCGCTCAGGGCACGGTCCAGGAGCCATCGGCTCGGGGCGCCGACCGCTGCGCCGAGGGCGAGGAGGAGCAGGCCGGTCACGCCGGGCGCGCCTCGATGAGTCGGCCCAGGGCGATGCCGGCCAGGGTTGCGAGCAGGCAGGCGGCCACCGTGCCGAAGAGGTAGGCGAGGGCTACCTGTGCGTGCCCGCCCGCGAGAAGGGCACGCACGTCGGAGGTGTAGGTGGAGAAGGTCGTGTAGCCGCCGAGGACGCCGACGCCCAGGAACGGTCGCAGGTAGCGGCTCGGCGCCAGCGCCGCTTCGAGGAGGACCATGAACAGCCCGAGGAGGAGGCTGCCGCTGACGTTGACGAGAAACGTCGACCACGGCAGGTGCCCGTATGCCGTGGGCAGTGCCTGCGCGAGCCCGTTCCGGGCCAGGGTGCCGACCACCCCACCGAGTGCGATGACGGCGAGGATGCGCGGCGTCGGTGTCGCCGTGTGTCCGGCCCGGTCATCGACTCCGGCCGCGTCCGGGTCGATGGGCAGGTCGCTGTCCCGCTGGTGTCGTGTCGGCTCCGGCATGGCAGGAGCCTAGTGAGCGAGGGTGCGAAGACCGTTTCTGCCCCGTGTCCGGTGGGGCGGCGGGCCAGCTCCTGGATGACGGGGTCATACATGCTCCTACCTCCTTCCCCACCGAACGAGTTGTGGACGTCCAGCTCGTCGGGACCGGTTCGCAGACCCTCACCCTGAGGACGTGTGGACGGCCCTCATCGGCCCTGGATGACCGAGCGGATCCGCATTCCCGCCTCGGTGAGGATGGCGACGATCTCGCGGGTCTGCTCCGGGGTGAGCCCACGCTTGCGCCACGCCTGGCGGGCCTCGGTGCGGAACTCGTTCACGGCCCGCTCGAGGTCGGCGATCGACCCGACGTTGCCGTGGCTCCAGGAGGTGTCGTGCCCGCCGACCGGCGTGGCCGTGGCCCGGGCCTCGCGGGCGGCGTTGGCCAGCTCGGTGCGCAGGTCGCGGGACTGGTGCCGGACCCGGTCGCGGACCTCCTCGGCGAGATGGCGCACCGACTGGTCGAGGTCGATGTGCAGGTCCTCCACGTCACCCTCTCGAGCGGTCACCTCGGCGCGACCGGCGTCGGTGATCCGGTAGGTCGCCTTGCGCCCCTCGTCGGTGCGCTCGACGAGGCCCTCCTCCTCCAGCTTGGCGAGCCGGGGATAGACCGTGCCTGCGCTGGGGGAGTAGAGCCCGTTGAACCGCTGCTCGAGGTCCTGGATGACCTCATATCCGTGACGCGGCCCCTCGTTGAGCAGCGTCAGGAGGTAGAGCCGTAGCTGGCCGTGGGCGAAGACGGGACTCATCTCGGCCCCACCGCCGGCCGGTCGCCACCCCAGGGCGACGACTCGCCCGAGCGGTCGTCCGGGTGCTGTCCGGGCGGGCTGTCTTGCGGGCTTTCCTGCGGCGCGGTCGCGTCGACGCCGCGGGCCTCGGCACGCAGGACGACGATGTTGCCCGAGACGGCGTTGGCCTTGATCGCGAGCGCTCCGTCACCCTCGCGCAGCCGGCCACCCTTGTCGTGCCCGTGCCGCCCGCGCGAGACCTGGCGGCCGTCGACGACGACCTGGCCGCTCGCGGTGTTGCCCTCCACGTCGAAGCCGGTCAGCGGCGCCCGCACCGTCACGTCGCCGGAGACGGAGTTGGACTTCACCTGCGAACGGGGACTGGTCAGGTCGAGGGCGATGTCGCCGCTGACGGTGTTGATCCTGACCTTGGGAAGGTCGCTGCCCTGCACGGTGACCGCTCCGGAGACGGCGTTGACGTTGAGGGGCCCGGCCAGCTCGTTGCACTCGACGTTGCCGCTGACGGTGTTGAGGTCGAGGTCACCCGCGAGGTCGCTCAGCGTGAGCGTGCCCGAGACGGTGTTGGCCTTGACCGTGCCCCGGATACCCGAGACGAGGGCCTCGGCGCTGACGGTGCTGACGTTGGTGCTCGTCTCGACCGGCACCGAGATGCTGAGGACGACCTTGTTGCGACTGAAGCTCTCGACGGTCCGCTTGACCATGTCGAGGAAGTTCTTGTCGGAGTCCTTGCCGTGGGTCACCGCCAGGGCGCCGTCGTCCCACCTGACGAGCAGCGGAAGACCCTCGATGTCGGTGACCTCGATCCGCGCGGTGGGGGAGTCGTCGTGGGTGACGACGTCGACCCGGCCGCCGACGATGCCGACCTTGAGCTGCGTGACCCGCTCGTTCTCGTCCCCGATATCGAGGACCTTCGGTGCCTCGATCTGCCATTCCTGTGCCATGTCCACTCCTGTGGTCGGTGCCTTGCGCGCGAGCCGGCGAGGCGGCATACGAGATATATCGCGTCTGGTGAAAAACACGCTATATCGCGTATGCGCGCGGCGCAAGCACCCGTGACCGCCGGGGACGCGGTAGGGCTCAGGAGGTGAGGTGCATCCAGTCGTACCAGCCGTTGTGCAGCACCAGCCAGGCGATCAGCCCGTAACCCGCCTGGCCCGGGTGGACCCGGTCCGGCCCGGAGGTGAGGTCGGAGAGCCACTGGTCGTGCCCGACGAGTGGGCGGAAGCAGTCGACGTAGGTCACCGAGCGCCGCGCGCAGACGTCGGCCTGGGCCTCGGCCAGCGCCTCGATGCGCGGGTTGAGCTCGGGGTCGAGCGTCGGTGCCAGCCCGACGACGAAGGCCGCGACACCGCTCGAAGAGGCCTCGTCGAGGATGTTCGCGAGGTTGAGCCGCGACCTGGCCATGGAGACGTCTGCCAGGAGGTCGCCGGCCCCGGCCGAGATGACGAGACGCTTCTCGACGCGAGAGGCCCAGCGCGGCGCACACTCCTGGCGCCAGCGCGCCATGACGTCGGCGGAGGTGTCGCCGCGCACCCCGAGGTTGTATGCCGTGAGGTCGAGGTCGGGGTGGTGGGTTCGGCTGACGACGCGGCCCACCCAGCCCAGACCCTTGGGGTCGCCGTAGCCGGTGGTCATCGAGGCACCAACGAAGCACAGGCCGACGTCGCGCCG
>JAABUY010001410.1_pt1 | contig 32493 bp, 32 predicted proteins | sample 5560271 | NCBI WGS metagenome assembly JAABUY01 (sample SAMN10711886, study PRJNA513374) | rock metagenome | isolation source: Antarctica rocks | place: Antarctica: Victoria Land, University Valley | reverse complement strand
GACTTGGTTGTGGGGTGAGGGATGGGGAATGGGGGGTGGGAGGAGGGTGGACGGGATGGAAGGGACGTACCAGAGCGAGAGCGGACCATTAGTGCGTAGGAAGCTGTGCCGGCGAGGGTGATGAGGATGAAGGGCCAGACGCGGAAGGGCGATTGGCCGGGGGTGGGGTTGGGGCCGGTGGTGTAGGTTCTGTGGGCGGGTGGGCCGCGGTGCGGTGGAGTGATTCGAGAGAGGGGGGATAGGGGGAGGAAGGTGCGGGATGAGTTGATTGTTGGGGTGGTTCGGTGTAGACGGGTGGAAGCTGTTGCGTGGCGTAGGGTTCGTGGTAGTGACATGGTCTGGGGGAGGATCGACGGGGCAGCGGGCAGGTGGTGGTTTGGAACGAGCAAGGTTGGGCACTACGGCAGCGCATTTGCGCCGTACTGGCACGCTCCGGAGGCTTCAATTAATGAGTGTTTCACTACACTTTGTTTTGACACGTCTGTGTCGGTGAACATTGAGATTTATGTGTCTTTGGAGAGTTGTGATATTTACATCGGATATCAGTTCACATTGATGGCTTTACGTGCTGTCTTGGAACGCTTACTCTCGTACTTGATAGTGCTCCTCCGGGTATCAATGATGAGCCGTTACTTTGAGATGACCGTCACGAAGATATTCCAACCAAGTGAGGTACTCGACAGTCAAGAGCATGCAGGATTGGACATCCTGTATCAATTGCAGCGCTTCTCCAGAGCTCCGATCGCCGCTCTTCTCACCACCGTTTTCCTTCTCCCCTTTGAGGTCCCTTCCCAATTCAGCTTAGGCTGTCCAACCTCTCCCTGGACTCAGTTCCAAACCCTATTATATCTTCATTCTATACAACAATTCATGATTGGACGACATCAATACCGTCGTGCATCTGTCATCTTTGATTCCTATTGATCGCAGAAAGACAATATCTTTATTCACCACTTCTATTGACTGATCCTTCTTGGCGACCAGCCATGTATTATTTCTGCTTATGACTGACTCATATTCACAACTACTTCATCGAAGTATAGTTACTTTGTCCAGCCATCTTCTTCTTCATACAATCTTCCATCTCTTGTCTTGTTTTGCTTTTACTCTCGTATCATCTGAACTTTCGAGGATTATTCTCAAATCACCAGGATGGGGAAGAAAGGGGTCTATGGACGTCCGGTGAAGGACAAAGATGCCAACGGCAAGAATGCTGTGGGCAAGACTACCATGGGTAAGGTGGTTGGCGGTAAGGGTGTCGATGGAAAGAAGGCCGATGGCAAGGTCATCGTTGGCAAGACTATCAACGGCATGAACTCCTTCAACAAGAACACCAACGGCATGAATACCTTCAACAAGAACACTAACGGCAAAACGATCATCGATAAAACCGTCAACGGCAAAACGATCAACGGCAGAGACCCAAGTAACAAGCAGGCCGTTGACAAGCGTACTACCGGCAAGGCCACCAACGCCAAGGTTGTCAAGTTTGATACCTCTCATCCACCCAAGTTCTTCAAAGTCTTTCCATTTCTTAAGCTCCCGGCTGAGCTCCGTATCAAGATATACAACTATCACTTCAAAAAGCACGTCCTCGAGATCCTTCCACTCGGTAAAGGCAGCGGTCTCACGTCTTGGAATCCAAGGAGCAAGAAGCCCAAACCGTCTCTGCGCAGCTCGAAATCTCTTGAAACTCGAGGTTGCTCTTTCAAGCCAGAGCGTGCAGGGCGTCCTGATAGACGACCGTCCATGTGGCCAAAATTCCAATCCCTGCCCGGTTTGGCAGCCATGCTCCTGACATGCAAGCAAATCCATCGGGAAACTCATCATCTCCTCTATGAGCAAGTCACATTTATCATCTGCTCTCAGACCGTCTTTCATCGATTCCTCGTCAACCTCAGCCCCCCATGCTTGGCCACCATCCGGACCTTGAAGTTGCAGCATCACACCTATGGCGAGCCCTATCTGACGGAGAACACGGTCTGGAAGGACGATTACGACTCGAAGTGGGCCGCTTTGTGTCTCGAAGCTGGCGAGAAAATGACCGGTCTCAAGGAGCTCGAGGTCAACCTTAGCATCTGCGACTGGCCGACCGAGCTGAACCTCCAAGCTCGCTGGGCCCTTCCGCTACTTGCTTTTGCAGGTGGCCAGCTGGAGAAGGTCAGGGTGGAGCTCGAGATGAAGGGACGATGTGTTGACTGGCAGGCTTTGAGAGCGTGTGCTGCTGTCTTGGAAAGGGAGCTAGTTACGCAGAAGAATCGGCTGGATGTGGGAGGTGTGATCCGCGAGCCAGCCAAGGCGGTCCGTTGTCTCAGGATCACTTGAGTCGAGGCGGCGATGGAGTAATTCGAAGATCAGCATGGGGGGACTGGTAACGGATTCTCAAAAGGACTGAAGGGTTTCTTGTCCAGAACGGGACGGGTTCAACGGTGGCTTCGGACAGCACATTTCCGTGGATATCTTGAGTGTTGAATAGAAATGGATGTTTACTCACCAGGCGGGCGTGTTCGAAAGTGAGGACGTCCTGACAGTGAATCTTTCCAGTCACTCTCGAAGATGCTCTGCGTGTGAATCAGTCCCGCGTCCTGGCCTCTGGAGCTAACACGTCATGCTGATATTTGAAGTGCCGTGCTGCGATGTGTCGCCAAGCGCTAACACTGTGCCCTACCGTTCCAGACATCTTAAAGAGGCCTAGCAACACAATCTCTCCTCGTCATGTCTCCCTTTTTATACCACCAAGTTGACAGTACAGGTTCTTCTGTTTGCAACCACCGAAACCAAAGCCCTCCTTCATCATCTTTCCATTCTGTCAGCTCACAAGCAGCACAGGTTCCACATCTGCAAACACAGCTCTATAATCTCATACACACAGCAACCGCCACCGCGAGACGCACACCCCAGCAGCGATGTCTCTCCAAGTCGCTCGCCCTCCATCCCCCCCAACCCTCCCAATCAACCAACCCTGGGGCCATCAACCGCCCCCAGCCCCCGCCCAAACCCTCTCGAAGGCGGCCCTGAAAGCATGCCTCAACGCCATCAAGCACATCCTCCGCCGAGCCATCCGCGCGCTATCAACCCCCCTCCACACCCTCGCCCGGTCCTCCTCCTCCGCCTCCGCCGCAGCCCCACCCCCGCCCCCACCCACCTTCCCCCTCATGCGCCTCCCCCCCGAGCTCCGCCTACACGTCTACGAGCAAATCCTCCACAACGTCCACGTCCTCGAACGGTCACAATTCCACCCAATCGTAGCGCCCGACCTCTCCTTCCTTTGCAGCAACAGCGTCGTCCACCGCGAGGCCCACATGCTCTACTACGACGTGCACGACTTCGCCCTCGAGTCCCCCGCCGAGCTCGCCCGCCTCCGCCTCTCCCCCGCCCAGCAGCGCCGCGTCAAGTGCGTCACCCTCTTCTTCCTCTTCGGCGGCGCCAACAGCGACGACGGCCTCGACGGCGACGACGACGCCCCTCTCGCCCGTTGGCGCGCCCTCTGCCCCGCCGTCGCCGCCGCCCTCGTCGGAGTGCGGCGCTTGCGCGTCCGCTGGCGCGTCTTCTGGCACTGCGCTGCGTTCCCGACGATGTCGGCGCTGCGCCCGGCTTGGGAGGAGGGGATGGCGGCGTTGAGGTCGATGAGGTTGCTGAGGAAGGTGGACGGGTGCGTGTGGACGCAGATGGTGGAGAGGCCGGAGGTGGAGGCGGGGGGGTTTGTGCTGGAGTTTGAGGGGCTGGAGGGGTTGGAGGAGGCGTTTGCGGTGGAGCAGGTGGAGAGGGTGAGGCGGGTTTATGAGGAGTGAGTTCGTTCTGAGTGGGGGGGTGTTGGGGATGTGTGCTGATTGTTGGGGGGGGGGGGGGGTAGATATCCGGCGCCTGAGGGGGAATGGTGAGGTGGGGATGCGAGGGGCCTTGATTGACTGAGTGGGAGTCGTGGCGGTTGGGAGGTGGGTGTTTGGAGAGCTGGGTGGAGAGCTGGGTGGGGATGACTGTGGGTGTCTTGGGGACTTGTTGGGGTGTTGATGTGAGATTTGGAGAAGGGATGTGATACTTGCAGGGCTGTGGAGGCTGTTGGGTATCTTATACATGTTAGAGCAGAGACACATGTTGGGGATTTCTCCTTCAACGGGGATGGACGAGTTTGTAAGGTAATTCCCGGTTACAACGGGACTGTTGGATCTCCTACTCAGAAGCTCTTGTCTGTGAACCAACAGACACAACCCGTGACCTGATGTGACACGATGTGACCTGCATAGCCGACCCAGATGGTTCCTAGCCCTACACACCAGCTCCTGATTGCTTAGCCGCTTCATTCACCCTCATCAACTTCTACCGCCTCTTGACTTCAAGTAAGTCTTCCGTTTTCGCTGGGTGTGGTGATGGTGGTATGTACATAGACGGCCTTCCGAAGCCGAAGGAAGCAAGTAACGGGTCCATGATGCATTGCGAGAGGCACCCATTCGGCGCCTTACTCTACGCCAAGACAGCCGGTGAGGATGTATACAACCATCGGCAAACGCCGGCCAAAGCCCCGACGACCCTAGGTACCCACCCAAGAAACCAGCGTGCGGAACTCAGGCAAGGTCCCCGCCCCACCCCTTCATCTCGACCACCAAGTTCCCCACCGTGCTGACCCCCCACAGCGCAATCAACCCCCACCCAATCCTCCGATCCATCCTCCACCCATTCCACGGCACCACCACCAGCAACCCCACCAGCGTGACCAGCAACGTCGCGCCACTGACAATCAGCGTCGTCGAGACCTCGATCTGATACGGCTTATACTTCATGGGCCGGCCCGGATGTCGCTCATGCCTATGCTCGCCATCGGTAACAGTCATATACAGCCCGCTCAGGCCGATGCCGAGCAGGATATTGAGCAGCGGCCCGCCGAAGCAAGCGGAAAGGGCCATGACCGGGTGGCCGAGTTTGGCGACGGTAATGTCGGCGACGAGGTCGCCGAGGGAGTTGCCGACGGCGAAGATGGTGAGGCCGAGGATGGCGTCGGAGATGTTGAGGATGACGCCGACGGCTTTGAGGACGCCGACGACTTCGGAGGCGATGGTGGAGATCCAGGCCACGCTGACGGCGAAGCCGAGGAAGCAGAGGAGGTAGCGGTGACGGGGAGGGGTGGTGGATGAGGTGGTGAAGAGGAGGAGGGCGAAGAGGATGAGGGAGGCGAGGAGAGCGTAGAGGGAGGGCTTTAGTAGAGCGTGGGCGTTTAATGGGTCGGAGGTGTTGGCCCAGACGATGAGCACGATGAAGAAGGGGGCGGTGAAGATTTGGGTGGACACGAGCCAACGGTTCCATTCTTTAGGGGAGGCGGTCGGAGATGGAGGAATAGTGGGAGAGGTGTATGTCGTAGGAGATTGCGATTGCTTCGAGGGAGGGACCACTGGCGACGACGATGGTTGGACGCGCGAGTTGTTGTGATGGTGATGGTGCCTCTCTGTCGAAGTCGCGACGGTAGCGGTGTTTCCGTGCCCACCACAGCCTTTTGCAGGTTGTGCGCCGATACTGGAATGGCTATGGTGATTGACATTCTGTGGGTGTGAATCGAAGTATCCACGCTCGCTGATCCCAGCCGGCGACGATGGGCTGTGCTGGGACGAAGCGGTAGTACTTCCTTCTTGATCTTGATGATTGTTCTCGGTGGGCTTCTTGGATTCAGGTTGGGGTATGCCCACACTCGAGTCATCGTCATCTATTTCCTCCTCCACGACGGGGAGTGTGATTGCCAACAGAAAGACACTAGGTGCAGCAGCGAGGCCTAGTAGTTTCTCCCACAATTTTTTGTCATGCCAGAAATATACTGTTGGGAATAACGTTGCAACCAGGACCCGTGGTGGGGGTAAGATTTTGTATGGCCACCACCGAAGTGACTTTCCTTCGAAGTCATCATATCCCTGTTGGTTATAGGACGAATCCGAGAATATACTGGCGGCCGGAAGCCGTAAGCTGGGAAGCCGTGGGGTACAGGTAGCGGAGTCGTAGGAGTCTTGATAGGGTGAATAGGGAGATACTGGGTTCGAGCGCTGTAAACTTCCCTGTCTTGGGATTACGATTCTTGGGACCGGTTGAGAGACATGCTTCGGCGACTGTCTGGGCGTCTCCGCGCTTCCGGCCGGTGATCCGACTATTGGCCGGTAGTGTTTCGTAAAGCCGGTGAAGTCGCCCTTCGATGGAGGCACACGCTCCAAGGAGGATCGACCGTCATTAGCTGTTGCTGGACTCACGCCTCTCGAAGCCGGCTCGGAGGTTGGAGGTGAGATTAAGAAGCTTGGCGGGCGGGAAGGGGCCGAAGATGAAGTTGCTGTCGCTTGACCAGGAGGCTGTAGCCAGCCACCGTGACCTCCTGCGCGTCCTAAACGATCAAAGGTTGCAGTGGGAGGATGCAGGTTAAGATTACCAGAATCGAGGCGTAACCCTAACGCGTCACCCGCAGAAACAGCCCGCGTCCGATTTGGAGCTGCACTTCGGTCGACGTCGACGCTGGGTCTTAAGAGCCCAGTCGCTCCAACCTCCTCCACGTTATCATCAGAAGTGGTGCTGATATCAGGTTCGTAGATACTTGGGAGCTGGCCCTGTTGCTGCGCTGTTGTGTACGTCGGATCATCCGAATATCGTCTTAAATCTATTGGGACTGTCTGAATATTCCTTGATTTCTGGAGCGACGAAAGGACAGCCCTAAACTCTAGAGCACCGACGAGACTAGGACGAATCGTGACCGTATTCCGGCGCGATCCTGCTTGCCGCCTGTTGACGCTCATGTTTTTGCTGATTTCAGAATGCCAATAGTCACGTCCTTCTTCATCCTCGTCTTGGTCATCCCCCGGCCTTAGGTAAGGGCTACCACCGCGCTCCAACGCCCCGAAGTTTCCGCCTGGGTTGCCACGCAGCAGGCTTCGCCGCTCTCCAGCCGAAGCGTCTTCATCATACGCATTTTCTTCCTCAACTTCCAACTCGCCATTGGAAGACACCTCAAAATGACCCCTTGCAGCAGCCTCACGATCTTTCTTCTGCCAATGCCGACCAAGATACCAGTGCCACAGCACGACAAAGACTACATAAAACACATAGAAAGCCACCATCACGGCGCATTCCCAGAGGTGCAAACTGCCGTCCGCAAGAAACACCATGCTGAAGCCCGCCGCGACTATGAAGAAGCAAACGTCCCTAATGAAGCTCTTCCTTGCGACATTGAAGGGTCTCACCAGAGCCATAGACCCTGCGACCACAGCTGTTATGAATCCAGCAGCACCAATGAGCTCACCAACCGCGAGACTGCCGCTGTGGGTCTTCATTGCTGCGAAAGTCGAGAAGACGTCCGGACTGCCATTTCCAAAAGCCAAAAATGTAACTCCCGCCATGCTTTCACTCATACCTAAACAGTTCGCGATGGTACTAAGATTTATACAGAAGAAGTCGCTCGCGGCAATGCCAATCGTGCTGAAGAGCAGACCCAGCCATATGACCAGAATCACGAAGGCAAAAGGCTTGGCCTGATCAAGCTTGCAATAGTAGAGCTGCAGGTATGAAATGAGGCCTGTCTCTTCATCGGGACAATTGGCCTTGATGAAAGCGCACTGGTCTTTGGCATTGTGTACGAAGCGACACTGCTGATTTGAAATTGTTAGCAACATCTTCAGGTGCGAGCTCCTGTAATGAAGCTGGTAGATATGTGTAGTATTACTTCTTGTTCTCCTTCCACCCGCGGTCCACGCATTCCCTGGATCGCATCCGAGGGCTCCAGGTGCCGCCGTTCGTTCGCGCCATTTGCTGCCTCCACATGCTGGTTCGAGTCCTTTCTGAGAAAACTCACTGTAGCTAGCAGGCAGAGTATCAAGATGCAGAGATAGAATGGTCGCGCGGAGTACTTTCGTTTTGGTGATAATGCCGTAGGATGGATGGATCGCAACAGCGAAGGTGACGAGGGTTGATAGCGCATCTCAGATTCATGATACTGATGTGCAAGTGTCTATGCAAATCGATAAGAGACGGTGACTTGAATAATAATAACAATGATAGGAATGATCTGTCTCTTTGCTGCACAATACTCCAGTCTCCATCACCAATTCTCATATAACCCATAACGTTAACCGGCCCTCTACCGGGAGCTTGGCCTTCGGCGGAAAGTGACGTGCGCCAATACTGGTAGAGATGACTCAGCAAAGGTGGACCCTGACTGGTGCACAGGGCAGCTCATTGTTTACGCGAAATCAACATCACGACATTCACCGTCGATGCCGTATACAAGAACCGACGAGACTAAAACTCCTTCACTTGATAATTGAAGGGGCTTATGTGGCGATAGCTCACTTCAGAAATTTGTCACTGAAGATAGATTCACATAATGCCTCGTGTCGCCAACCCCCCGCGCGCAAATGGCAGAACACCTGCCAAACAGACGGCGACAACCACACCATACAGACAAACATCGGTCAGGTACGTAATTGAATTATACTGAATGGGTTAACTGGTGTTCACATTTCTGGTGCATAGGATACCGCTCAACGATGATCAAAAGGAGAAGGCTGTTCGCTTTCAGTCTCGACAAGCGCTACACGATCTGCAGATGAATCAAATCAAGGCAGCCGCAACACCAATGCGCAAATTGAACAACTTCGAGCGCGCTGCAAGCACTAGTCCCAGAACCCCGCGAGCTGCCGGCTCCGGGAGAGGTCGGGAAGTTGGAGAGGATGGAGGATTGACTGTTGTCGGGAGCAGCGCCGTCACGCCCATGAAGCGCGTTCCGATACTGGCAAACTTCGAAGAATGGATGAAGATGGCAACGGACAACAAGATCAATGCGAATAATTCCTGGAACTTTGCGCTCATCGATTACTTCCACGACATGTCTTTGTTGAAAGAGGGCGATGGGGTCAACTTTCAAAAGGCCAGCTGTACTCTGGACGGATGTGTAAAGATATATACCAGTCGAGTGGATAGTGTGGCTACCGAGACCGGGAAACTACTCAGTGGACTGGCGGACAGTGGTAACAAGAAAGGAAGGAGAGGAGACGAAGATGGCGAAGAAGGCGAGGAGGGTGACGAAGAGGAGGGAGAAGATGGTGCAAAGAAAAAGGCGCGGAGACGGGTATGGTAGTAAGAAGACGAGGTTGGTTAGGTAACATACTGACTGTCAATAGGCACAACGGTCATCAGAAGCCACTCTTGCACCATCATTCGCACCTCTGCAGCTCAAGAAGTTCGAGCTCGAGTTCTCTGTTGATCCGTTGTTCAAGAAAGCGTCGGCAGACTTCGACGAAGGTGGCGCTAAAGGGTTGCTCTTAAATCATCTAGCGATTGACGCACAAGGTCGTATTGTGTTTGATAGTAGTGATGACGCAGGAGATGCCACGGCCGAAGGTGACCGTACCAGGCGGAAAAGTGACGGAAATCCAGAAGAAGAGGAGGAAGGCAATGAACAGCCTGAGGAGGTCGAGCTGCAGATAAACAAGGAAGACGACGAAGAAGCGGCTGAAATCGATATCTCTTCCCTTGGCGCCAAATTCTTTCCCGATCTTTCCCAGCTGGATAATCAAGACATATGCCCATCGTTAAAGAACTTCAATCTAGGAGACCCCGCAGGCTCACTGGACATTCCATTTCTTAAGGCGCCCGATGACTGGCGCCAAGAGAAGGAGAACACCGAGAACCGAGGCATCGGTGACAAGTCAGGCATTTACCTTGACGACGACAATGCAGCTGGGTTCGATGATGACGACGGCGTCCTCGGTGGGTTTGATTTGCCAGTAGATATCGGCTTTGGTGACGGTGGTGAAGCATGGGCAAGAGATGCGGCGGTCGAACCGCAAATTCGAGTCCACAACGGCGGCTTCACTGAGGGTGTGATAGATGGAGCAGAAGATCCTGCAGGCATGGGCGTGGACAGCTTTGACCCAGGCCTCGGCCAATATGGTGTAACTCTTAACCATGACAGAACAGAGGGTGGTCATGAAGACATTCTTAGTTACTTTGACAACGCCTTGAAGAAGAACTGGGCCGGACCGGAGCACTGGCGGATACGGAAGATCAAGGATATTGCAAAGGCCACAACATCCGCACCGGCCAAAAGAAAAGAGAAGGAGCCATTCGAAATAGACTTTGCTTCTACTCTTGACCCTATACTGTCTGAGATGATTTATACTCCAGCGTCTTCGAACTCCGCCATTTCCCTCCCAAAAACCCAGTGGAAATCCAAAACCCGAAATCTCCTACCAGACGACAAGCATTTCAACTCGCGGCAACTACTCCGCCTCTTCCTCAAACCCAAAGCGCGGATGGGGTCACGCCAAACTGGACTAAGCAAAACAGCCAACACCGGGCGCGCTGATGAGGTGCCGGAGGGTGATATGGACGAGGCTTTTTGGGCGCGCAAAGAGGATCCAGGTTCGCTTCCTGCACAGGAAGAGGAGGGTGCGCAGGGCAATTATGATGCGAACTTCTTCCAAGACGATGGCATGGCTTTCCCAGGAGTCCCACCAGACGACGACGACGACGACTTTGCGGACGCCCGGGAGAACTTCTCGCCTGACGTCGAAGGAGAGCCGGGCGCAGGAGGAGATGGTATCGCGGGTGTCTTGGCAGGCGGCGAGAGTCAGGAGGGTGCATTCGGGACGCAACTGGTAACCCAGAGTCGAAGATTGAGGCCCGAGTATGTACAATACGCAAGGGTGGCTAAAAAAGTGGATGTTCGGCGCTTGAAGGAGGAGATGTGGAGGGGTATCGGGTTTGAGCCGGTAAGAGATCTCACTATTATCTGGCGCTATCTGTCAGGAAAGCCTAGATCTGACAGGCTTAGGATGTACCCGTCGACCCCCAAGCGCCACCGCCATCGGCGAAGCCCGAAGACGGCACTCTTCGCTTCACCTCGGTGATGAACAACTTGCAGCATGTATACCCTAAGCAAGCGATGGCCGATATCTCAACATCGTACTGCTTCATATGCCTCCTACATCTGGCGAACGAGAAAGGACTTACGTTAGAGAATGACGAGGGTCTGGATGAGCTGAGCATCAGGAAGGATTTTACAGCTGAGATAACGGAAGGCGCTGATTGAAGTGGTGGGTTGGGCAGTGCAGGGCATGGTTAAGGCGCTCGGATGGGTTGGTTATTTCGGGACTTGGGCCAGACGCACGTCTGCTGATTAGGATACAGTGGTTATGCATTCGAATGAGTTGAGTTTATGTACAATTCGCGCAGTACCCATTCCTAAGATTCGCAGCTGGAAGAAATCTGTTTGATATGTCCTACATCTGCAAGTTGTGAATCGGTAAACGGGACCTACAACGTTATAACTAGATGCCTCCTTGTAGGGCTGAACATGCGGGCCGCACTCCTCGCTAAGTAAGGTTCGGTCCCTGGAGCTAGTTACCGTAGCTCACCTGAATCCGCCTGCAGAGCAAACAACAAACAGCCTCATACGACTCTCGATCTTTACTGCTCAACAGCGAGACTCGATTTACTTTCCATGCGTTTGCAACAAGACATTCCAAAATGGCGACCGAAGCAGCAAGCGTGTACCCACCATTAGACCAGCGCAGCGTCAAAAACACCATCTGTCTTTTCGACGTTGACGGGACCCTAACACCAGCCCGACGTGTAAGGCCGTCACTCACCCCTACCACATCTCCTGCAGTCTTCACTGACCAAAACTACACCGCAGCCCGTCTCCCCCGAAATGCTCCAACTCCTCTCCCAACTCCGACACAAATGCGCCATCGGCTTCGTCCGTCTCCCAATCCCATCCCTCCCTGCCTCCCTCCTCCGCCCCATAACAACTCCCCACACCCACACCCACACCCTGGCTTAGCCCCAAGTCTGACCATCTCAACAGGTCGGAGGCTCCGACCTCGCCAAGCAACAAGAACAGCTCGGCACGCCCTCCATACCCGTCACGTCGCTCTTCGACTTCTGCTTTGCGGAAAACGGCCTCACGGCGTACCGGCTCGGCGAGCCGCTGGCCAGCCACAGCTTCATCCAATGGCTCGGCGAGGAGCGCTACAAGCAGCTGGTCAACTTCTGCCTCGTCTACATTGCCGGCATCGACATCCCTATCAAGCGGGGGACCTTTATCGAGTTTCGGTACGTCTACCCCCCCCAAACCCCCATTCAAAGCCGCATCCGCACCCGCGCGCAGCGCAAACCCTCCCCCGCGATACCCCAACGTCCCCTCGAAACCCCCGCACCGAACTAACCACCACCTTCCTATCATGGCGGCAGCAACGGCATGATCAACATCTCCCCCATAGGCCGCAACGCCTCCACCGCCGAACGCAACGCCTTCGAAACGCACGACGCGACGCACCACATCCGCGCCGCCTTCGTCGCCGCCCTGAAACAACAATTCCCCGACTTCGGCCTCACCTATTCCATCGGCGGGCAGATCTCCTTCGACGTCTTCCCGACCGGCTGGGACAAGACGTACTGCCTGCAACACGTCGAGGCCGAGAAGGAGCGCTCCGGGGGCAAGGTGGACTTTACGACGGTGCATTTTTTCGGGGATAAGACGTATAAGGGGGGCAATGATTGGGAGATTTTTGAGGATAAGCGGACGGTGGGGCATGCGGTGGGGAGGCCGGAGGATACGATGGGGGTTTTGAGGGGGTTGTTTGGGCTGTAGGGGGTGGGTTTGCGGGGTGTTGGGGGGGTGTGGGAGTGCGTTGGCTTTGAGGCATGGCTTGGTAGAAGATTTTTCGCAATTTAGAAAATAGAGCGTTGTCTGATCAAGGGGGCTAGCTATCAAGCGTTCTGTCCTTGTGCCGAATTGATTGACGTGCCCGCCTAATATGGAAAGATACATGGTAGAGTTGTGGAGTAATCCGCTCCCATCAACATGGACCGCTCACACCGCCCAAAACGGGTGGCATCGGGGCAGGATGGCGTGAAATCCGCTCTTGTGCTTTCTTCGAACTGGAGATACTCAATGGCATTGAGAAGGACGGATCAGGCTGCTTAATACTGAGTTGATAATGGTGATACCCTTGATCCTGCAGTGCTTGCGGATAAACGACGGATATTCTAAGTGTCCATTTGCCGTTTAGCGGTTCGGACTTCGTGATCTTGTTCTTCGGCGCGAGAGACAAATTCTGTCTGGTTCGATGAAATCGGGAACTAAGCTGTCGAGAGGTCTTTGCTGATATAAACGTCGTGTTTGTGCCACGATAGTAAACCGTCGCCGCAGATCCTACATCAGCAGACGCCAAGCACCAAGAATGAGCGCCGCGGTCCCGGTACAGACACCCCTAACGCACCAGCCATCAGCCATCAGCCATCACCCACCAAGCCTCACAGCGCCCCGTCCGACGCCGAAAAGAAAACACAAAGCAACAAACTCACATCAACCACTGCAGCGTCGAAAACTTAACCCCCTCAACCCTCTCCCTCAACCCCGCAACCTCCTGCTCGATCCTGGTCTCCGTCTCCTTAATCTTCAACTCCTGCACATTCGCCTCCTCCCTGATCCTCCCCTTCTCCAGATTCAAATCCAACCGGACGCTCGCCTGCGTGCGCGCGATCTCGTCGCGCAGGCGCGAGTTCAGCTTGGCCAGCTCGTTGGTCAGCCGCTCGTGCGAGGCGCGCGTCAGGCTCGACTCGGAGCTGTCGGCGCCCAGCAGCTCGGAGCGCAGCTTGGCGAAGTCGACTTTCTGCGTGTAGGTGGATTTGGCGGCGTCTTCGCGCAGCACCATGGTGCGGGTCAGGTTCTGGATGGATTCTTCGATCACGTCGGAGAGGACCTTCATGGTGGCGATGGCTTGCGGTTCGGAGAAGCCTTCGTCGCGGAGGCGTTGCACGAATTTGAGCGTGTCGAAGTGGTGGTCGCGCGGGTGGGAGGGGGTTGTGGAGAAGGGGCGGTGGGGCCGGTGGGGGAGAGGGGAGGGGTGGAGTGTGAGGTCATGGTTGTGGGGTGGGCTGGGTCGGAAGGGCGTGGTGGTGGTGAGGATGGTGCTCGGCCGTGCTAGGTTGCGGGTTGTGATGCTTGGCCGGTTGAGCTGGCTGGTGGGTTGGTTTTTGCTGGGTATTGTCGGGGGCGTAGAGGTCCTGATAGCGAGCGGCCCAAGCGATCGGGTGGCACGGGCAGTCCATGTCAGTTGAGGTAGTAGGAAGCGGGGGATATGGGCGATGTTTGTAGTCGCTGCCATTGTTCTCCCTTTCTATAAGGTAGGGCAATCTGATCATCAAGGTTGCCGTGAGGCTCGGCTGGTATTGCATGGCTGACTCATTCTGTCATGTGACAGAAATGCTTAGTCACCATCACTAACCTCCATGGATCATCGCCACAATGTGAAGCAATCATCAGTTGCTCCGATAGAGACATCATGAACATTAACATTACCATTGCGAGATCAGTCAGCCCTGCATAAGTCATGTACAGTACTATAAGGTCGGTTCTATCCGATCATTGAAGCGCAACAATCGTCGTCGTTCTTTTCTTAGTAATAGACAATAATATACAGAGTATCATATACAGAGTATCTATCCACTTTCTTGGGATGGATGACGGGTGATGAGATGAGTGATGAGTGAGTACCAAAGGCCGGTACAGAAGCTCAATGCACTTGCTCTGGAGCAAAAGAAAACCCTAAGGCCGCAGCTGTACCCTCTCTTCTACTCTTGCAGTTATACGACTCCCTGGACAACTTTCAGCTTCCAATCTTCTCGCCCTCTGTTGCAGTTCCCCTCCTGTCGTGCTGCTGCAACTCGGGACGCTTACATTAAGGTAGGTACTGGGATGTCTGCATTAGTGTCACCCTCCATCCACCATTCAGCGCTCTGCACGCACACCCACCATGCTGCTGCCGCCGAGAGTCGACCTCCATTCGGATCGAATCACATCCAAGCTTTCGTCGACGCCTGCTGCTGCTGCCGCCAACGGGCGCAAAGATGGAGACCTTCATTGGAGGATAGGCCCCATCAACCCAACCCCCCACCCGGACACTACCTAAACTTAGTTGTACGAAGTACTCACACGGATATGCGCCGACCGATTGGATTGATAGATCACTAAGTTAACTTGGAAAGTAAGTAAGTTAGTGAGCAACCTGGGATCTTGTACAACTCGGTCCTTTGAAGGGTTTCGACTCGACTTAAGTCTCCCTCGTCGGCTTCAGGGAAGCGTCCATCTCAAGGTAGAACATGAATTGATCTCAGGTATGGCTCTATGTAAGCTGTCCTGCCTTGGTGCCTTGATTCTGACAACCTGGAGACTGGCTCGACGGAAACGGCTGGTGCCACATACGCTGATCGCGTTTCTAAAGCAGAACCTCGAACTCTTGGGCGTCTATTTATGGGCGGACTACATTGACTCTGACCTGCAGCCTATCGCTGCTCTCCGCACCCCAACCGGAAGCTTTGTGCTTCGCGCCCATACTTTAGACACCCGTCCCTCCCTACAAGTACATGTTCTCTCGACAAGTCCATGCGCTCCAGCGCACAATCGTCCCACGTCGGATCCGAGCTAGTCCTGACATTGGACTGTCGGTACCCTGTCCGAGAGCCATCTCAGCGCTTGAACAAAACCCAGAGGCCGCCCTCGCACATTGTCGATTCTCTCTCGCCCTTCGACAGCCGGCCTTCCCCTAGTAGCATTGATAAAAGCTCCATTCTTCATTGCGACTCTCTGGAAGCTGGACTTCTCTGAAGTCGTCAAACTACTATTCCCTTCAGTCAACACTCCTGCGTCTTGACTGCGCGCAGATACCTCGCTTCAACACGTTTGTGAACCTGGCGTGACCACTGGAGGAGTGCAATGTCGAACGAACCAAAGCAATTTACACCTCAATTTCGTTTCCCATCAGAAGAGGAGAAGAAACGCCCGCAAATATCGACGAGGTCAAGGACGTCTTCAAGTTCATCCACGACGACCTCTTTGAAAACACCTCGAACTGCACGCTTCGCCGAAGCGACATCGGTAGATTCCCCCATCGGCCCAACAGAGACTGGAAGGTCGCCCTTCGCAGATCCGCCGATGATGACGAACCATTACCATCCTCAACCACAGCCGTCAGACGTCGGATTTGGCTACATGTCGGAAAATGATGCGTCAAGGCATGCGACGTATCCCGGCATGCCGCTTGAGGAAGAAAGTGGCACCAGATACATGCCACCGCCGACCCCGGGCTCACCGCTCAAGAGTGCATTGAAGGTTCCCGGAACCCCCGGTCGGATGCTGAATCCTCTGAGTCCGACCTTCCGGGAAGAGCAGGTGTTGGAAAAGCAAGAAGAAAAGACGGACGTGCAGCAAGCCAAAGACTTGGTAAGTGATTTGCTTGTCTGATGCGAATGTTACCATGTCTGACAAGTCTCGTTCCTATAGAAAGTGAAGACCAGAGTACGAATGGCGAAGATGATGCTTCGAGGCGTCAACTTCAGTTGCAGTCTCATCGTTCTTTCCATGCTGGCAACCACATTCTCCATCTTCAATGCCACCAAGCAGCTACCGGCACGCAACAACCTCCCTCCCTGGGCATCTGGAACATCGACATGGCCGCAGATCGTCCTGCTGTGCATCTCCTGCGTTTCACTTGCAATGTCATTGGCCATCATATATGCGTATTGGAGACATGGTCACAGGCGAGCGGAAAAGGCAGCAGTCTACTATACCGTTTTCGCCGTCGTCTTCTTCGCCTTTAGCGTCATCATGTGGGGCATCGGCGCCGGGATACTCAACGGCAGCAAGGCGAATGGTAACGGAAAGGATCTTTGGGGCTGGAGTTGCAAAAACAACGAGCGGAGTCAACTTTTCCAAGACCAAGTCAGCTACGTCTTGATCTGCAGGCTTCAGGCGAGTCCCCTCCATTCCTCTTCCCCAACTCCAGTCCATCCTGCTAAGCACCGTACAGAACTGGTCCCTCGTCTGCTCCATCATCGAAATCGTCGTGGAAACCATCACCATCGTCATCTACGGCGTCGTCTTCTACCGCTTCTACAGCAAGCGCAAGCTCCGCAAGTCCATGGACGTCCGCGACCGCGCCCGCTCCGACCTCTACCTCGCCCAGCTCCGCAGCCAGTCGGCACCAAACACCCCCGGCTTCGCCAAGACGCCCATGTCCGCCACCTTCCCCGACGGCGTCCAAGACGCGCACTCGGCCGCGGAGAACGGCGAGTACTACGGCACGCAATACGCGCAGAAGCATCAATCCTCCTCCCAGCCAAAGCCTTTCACCCTCCAACCACCCCCGATCCGCGTCCAGCAGGCCACACCGCAACCCCGACAAGACGGCTTCGAGCCTGCCCCCGCCCGCGCCGAGCAGGTCCAGGAACACGTCCCCGCCGCGCCTGGTGAGCAGCAGTACGCGGCCGTCCCCATACCTGGCGCCTACGCCAGCCCTCTCGCCAGCCCTAGCTTTCAGCCCGCGCCCGTGCCCGTGAATTTCAGTCGTGTCGCGCCGGGCCAGGCGTACACGGCGGATGTGCGGGTGGAAAGTCCGCCGTCGAGTCCAAGGCTGCCGGCTTCGAGGTTGCACTAGTCCATGATTATCGCCGGGGTCGGCTGCGGGATGGAATGTGTATATGAAAATATTTGGAAGTGGTTTATTCTTCTTCGTCTCTCGTTCACTGGGTCTTTATTTTTTGGTTAACCCAACTCCTGGTTGCCTGTTGGTTGGTTGCGGATGGTGTTATTGAACTCTGACCTCTGGATATAACAGCTCTATAATTTCAATCTCTATCTCAAATATCCCTTAGACAGACTTTATCCCGTGTGATTTGGTGGTTGTTTTAGAGTCGTCGCTGCACGCACCTCGGGAATGTCCAGCTAACCCACACACCCCCACGGGTTCGATCCCGTACCTGACTGCCTGACCGAAGTGAACATGCCTGAACGCGGAAGCGCCCCGAGCCAGACTCTCTGTTCCTGTCCCTTGTGCCTGTCTCTGTTCCCATCCCTCCTTCCCACCAAATCCCTCCTACCTAAGCCCCTAACCCACCCACCCCTCGGGCTCCGCATCCGCCGACATCGACGGCAAGACTACATAAGAGCCTGCAGGCAGTGAACAAAGAGCCGTGCAACCATGTCCGCAGCGTGCAACGCACCGCGACAGTACGCAGTAGCGCGCACTCTCCACGCCAAGACGTCGAGCACGAGGCTAGAACACTAGGCCGCGAGCGAGTGCCGTCCGAGCGAGTCGACCAAACAACCTGTATCCAGGCTCGAGATACACAGCTCGTACCGCTGCATGCCGGGGGGGGGGACACCCACCTCAGCCCTTGTCGTTAGAAGAAGTTCCGCACTCATGCCAGATCAGGGCTGCGCCACCCTCGACTCGATCTCAACTGATGCGATTTCGGATCGGATCCGGCTAGCCCCCTCGGCGTGTGTCTCTGCGCAGAGCGTCACCGATACCTCGCCCGAGGGAGGAAGGGAGGGAGCGGGCGACGGCCAGCCTTCCACGCGGGCACCAGGGCACCCACCACCGTCCGACGGGTATAGCTAACGAGAGAGGCGTCTTCAAGACGATGGTTGCTACCAGATAGATGGAATGAACCCCACCTCGGGCGGCGGTGGGGAAGGAATGGATATGGGGCTCGGCAGCAGGGAGTCTTCTTTCCAGGGTAAAGCCCTCCCTTCCGGCATCGCATCGCAGTCACGCTTCGATTTGTGCTTGTGCTTGTGCTTAGATGGTCTCTGTAGGGTTGCGAAGGGTGGATATTTGCGTCTGTTGTCGAGGTGTGGCGTATGGCACGCGGTCTGGGACAATATGGGGGGAGGGGGGGGGATGTTAAAGCCTGATTATTGTCGCAGGACAGGACGCTCGTCGACGTCGACGTCGATGGCACAGCGACATCGTGCTTGGGCCGCGATGCTCCTTGCAGCCTCGCGTCGTTCGGCGTACGAATTGGTGTGCTCACCGTCGAATGGGCTCACGAGCCTAGCTTTGTCTGGCACGGTCTTCCCAACGGAACGTCATGTCTTCCATCCGTGGCCTGCCAGCGGCCAGGCGCGATGGTCATCCGTCGACCCAGCACGCACGAAGCGACGGCCGTGGGGCCTTCCTTCCATGAGGTAGGTGACGAGGCCAGAGGCCCGGTAGATGGGTAGGCAGGCAGGCAGACATGCTGCGATGCGATGCGATAGATGCCGGATGCACAGATGGTCCAAACGATCAGAGCAGTGAGGTTTCGCGGCCGAACGAGCGCCGTTGCCGTCCACTTCGGCGTTTCGGGACCGAGGAAGCCGGCAGAGCGGACGATGGAGGGTGATCGGACCGCTGCGGCGCGGCGTCGGTGTCGGGCGGTAGCAGGAAGGAGATCTTCGGTCATGAAGGTGGCGGTCACAGCGGGGACTGTCGTTCCCGTTCGGGTTGCGAGCAATCTCGGATGCTGCTGGGTAATGATGGCACAGCACGGGCGAAAGCACCAGGAAAAGGGCGAGCGTGGAATCGACGCCGACAAAGTCAATGATGTGCTGTCTTAGCCTTGCAGGGTGGTAATTATGCGTTTGAGAAGCTTCCCTAGATGAGATGTGCGTCTGCGGCATGGTTGGACAGGAGTACCAAATTCATGTCTGTTACATGCTCCAACGATGCACTACAGCTATTCTTAGAATGTTGGCTCCAAGAGGCACATAGCAAGAATTTGTAGAAAATAAACAGTAAAATCTGTCTAAATTTTCTCTTTTTTAATCATCATTCACAAAATCAATCTCACTGTCTTTCTCAACATCATCATCATCATCATCACTATGACAAAATAAAAGATTCTTGCAAAGACTTCTTCTGTAAAGAAGAAATCTTCTGTAATACAAAAATCAGTGTTTATATCAGTATTTACATCAGTTTATTTACTAAATCTTAATGATAATCTTATTAAGATTCTCAATCTCAATATTGCTGTTAATAAAGATTCAATGTCATTCATACAATATACTGTGTCTCATACAGTATATCTGAACAGAAAATTGATGAATGAGAACTTGAATGTCTTTAAATTAAATAAGAAAAAAAAGAGCTTTATGTAAAGAATTTAAGATTTTAAGCAGTTAACAATAATTAAGAAATACTGTAATAAGAGAAAATACTTTTATTATAGACATTGAATAAAAATCAAAATTAACTGTTTAGCTATAAAGAAGAATGTTGTGATTATTGTGATTCTTAAAAATATAAATAATTAATAAAAAGTGAAGAATCTTATTAAATTGTGAGACAGTAATAAGAGAAAAGAAATAATAGTCATTATAAGAACTGACTGAGATAGAAAGACAGCAGAGAATATTATTACAGTAAGTGAGAAGTCAGTGAAGAAAGAAGTTATGAAGAAGAAAAATAAATTTAAATATTAAATATAAATTTATCTTCTTTCTTCATTGATTTTTAATGTCTTTGTTAATAAATATTAGAGAACAGCTACTGTGATATATAAGAAGAATGTAGATCAATGTATAAAGACTTTAAAGAATGTTGATTATACATTAAATGTTATTATTGTTTATTATTGATGTAATGACAAGACATATCTTAACTATAATTACTACTATCTTTTTCACAACAACATTCATGAGATTCTCAACTCTACATAGAGTGATCATCAGGTTAAGTTAGACTCAGATTTTAGAACTTAATTTGACTTACTGAGCTTTACTTTGCAATCTAATCTGACTCTATGCAGAATTGAGTTTCAGACAGAGTCAGGTCAGACTATTCTTGACAGCTTAAATTAAATTAGAATTAATTAACTTCTGTTATTAAGTAGCTTTATATTGACAGCAGCTACTATTGCAACATTTTTAATTAATATTGTACACAATTCTTTTTGTTTAACTACATGTCTGCTTTATAAGCATTATATATAAGCATTATTAACTTAATTATCAGATCACTCATTCTTTACAGAGCAAAAATACATTAATTAATATATTTTATCTTTTTAGTAAGTCTGCAACATATAAAAGATTGCTTTTATCTTTTGTAATTTTTCTGATATTATTAGATTCTCTTTTTTATGTAGCTCAGCAACTATATCATAAATAAGTCATGAAAGAGATTCTTAATATGCAAGAACTTATACTTTTAAAAAATGTATAAAGATATGTCTCACTTGTCTTCTATAAGTTTATAATGACTGACTAATTTCACTTTAAACTGTCATTATACTGATTAGAAATCTCTTTAATCAGCAGTGAGAAGAATTCTGAATTTAAAATGAAAGAATGTAGCTTCTATCAATATTGCTGCTGCTGCATTGCATGAACTGATCAGAGAGTGTTAAAATTAAGTATTATAATTTAATTTAATGATGTAATTATGTAACTTACTTAGCTCTTTTTGTGCAGAAATTAATTTGAAAAAAAAAAAGTTGTTAATGATTTAATCTTCTTCTTTAAAGATGTCATGCTTAACAATTTATTCTTTATTTTCATTTCATAAGCTTAATTCTATCTTATACATCTTCATCTGTAATTCATATTCTGTTCTCTTCAATAAATCTTATATTGTCAAATTCACAAACTTTAAAGTCTGCTTAATATTTCTTTGTAACTTTAGCTTTCATTATGACTCTGTTATGCTATACAATATAATTTTAATGTCAGTTTCTTTACTGTGAGAAGATATATACTTAGTAAAGAAATTGTAATTAACATGATTGAGATACTACACTTTACAAATTGTATGTATTGCTTTAAATTTCTTAGATAGTAGCTTAAGAAGAAATGATCATAAATTAATAAATCTAAATAATTGTGCAGCTTGATTTAAATTGATCTTAGTTATCTACAAATTCACTGATAACAAAAACACAGCATTCATGTAAACAAATAATAATATAAAGACTTAGCAAGTTTATTTATCTTTAATATAATACTTTTTACATTTTCTTTCTGCATCATGTAAGTAAAGTAAGTAATGAAGAGATATGATGCTGACTTTCATTTTAGAAATACATCATTAGAACAGAGAAAACTGAGTGTAAAGATTATCTTTATTAATGTAGTATAAGTATCAGGCTTTATATTCTTCATTACTGAACTGAATTAACTCATTAACATAGTAAAAACATCAGACTTCATATCTCTCATTACTGAATGAAAATAATTCATCAGTAAGAAAACACATTTTACTGATACATCAGATTTCTCATCTCAATCTGAGAAGAAAAGAAAGAAAAAGATCAATAAAATTAATTTATTTATCTTAGACATTGCTGCATGTCTGAAGAAAGAAGACTTTGCTGATTAATAAAAAAGAATAAAAGCATTCATTAATTACTCTGAATTTACACTCAATGCTGCACTGTCTCAAAATACTTTAACTGCTTCTTTCACTTCTTCTGACTCAAAATCTAGTACATAACTTCACTTATTATAATGCTCAATTATAATGCACAAAGTATATATTAAATCAGAGACTAAATTGTATTCAAGAACTCAGAAACTCTTTATTTATTCTTTTATTGAGTTTTTTATATTCTAATATCACTTAGAAATTGATCTCATCACATTCTTCAGTAATTAATGCATTCATAGATACTGATATTGAAGAGACTTAAAAGCAGAATGATATGATAATGAATAGATTGAATATAGATCTTAAATATAATTCAGAATATAAGAAGCTTAAGATGAGAATTTAAAAAGCAAAATATATAGTCAAGATAAGAAAGAAAATTGTTGCTAAGAAATATGCAGAAAGTAAGCATAATGAATATTAATAAATGATTATAGTGTTCTGTATTAGACTTTAACTTCATTTGTAGTGATCTTTTTTACAGATCAGAATGTAATCATTAAGTAAAAGAAGAATGAAAATACTGCTCAGCAAAATAACTTAATTATAGCTGTTAAAGAAATATAAGCTCTGCATAAACTTCTTAAAGCAAAGAGTACTTTCTCAATAATTAAAGAAGAGATATATCAACTTCATTTGACATTTAGTCTGTGCTGATATGATTAGATTGAAAAAGTAGACAAATATATTTAAAATTGTTGAGATAATTATTTAAATGAAGTAGTTAAGCATTAAGAACAAATCATTTAATTCAACAGCTATAAACAACTTACTATAGCTAAAGATAAGAATTCAAATCTTATTATGCAGATTTTTAATAGCAGCATACTTGATTCAGAGCACATAGCAGACAAGAAGAATCATTAATGTATATTATACTTTTAACACTTCTTTATAATGACTTTAAAGACAAAAGTTAATGTTGTTTCATTCTATAGTTATTAACTCTCAACAGTGTTCAATGTTTCTGCAGATAAGAATGAAGAAGCAGAGATAATACTGAGTAATAATGAGAGCAAAGTTATAGTAGCTTTTTCTGTTTAAATAATGCTGAATAAAAACATTAATGATGAGTGTATCTTTCTTAAATCTGATGAACTTATGCACACAGATATTAGAAAGACAATATTGAAAAAAAATAAAATATATTAATTCTGCACTGTTTATCTATCAGAGATCTAACTAAATTTTAAACTTCATAGACTGTTACTTTAATGTTAAAGAGTAATGAAGTTGAGATATAAATTGATCAGATATGATTATATTACTTTATTATAATGCTCTTTACAATTGTCTATTAGCTTCTTGCTGATTAACTATATTTATAAATTAAGATCAACAATAAAGATTAACTGTCAACATTATAAGCTTTAATCTTCATTAATGATGTAAATTAAGAGATAGAAGACTCAGTGAAGATATAGAATAATGATGAGAAGAATGAAGATTATTATAATGATGATAATGATAATATTAATGAAAATACAAAGAATCAAAATGAATTCTGATGCTCTAAGTAAAGCTGAATGTTTTTAAAGACTTTTAAACATTGTTTTCTACATCTGAGCACATTTAATTCTAATACTTCATTCAATACTATTAGCTTGCATGTAACTTGTGTTTATTATAAGCAATTTAAGAAAATTAAAGTGTTCATAAACTGTATAGAAAGAATAAAGAGATCTGATGTTCAAATTAAAAATTATATTAAGTATATATTTACTGAGATCATTGATACTTAAATTAATGAATGTCAACATCATCTTTAAATAAGAAAGAATGAATTTCTCTTGACTTTAAATAATCATTAATGATATCAATAAATGAAAGATTCTGTCTCTTATAAAATTTTAATACTAAAGCAGTTAAGAACTTAATGTACTCTATCTGTACTTTTAAGTGTGAGTGCAGTGCTTTTAACAATTTTTTACTTTGTTAATAAAGAAGACTTTTTTCTTTTAATTAATGTTGTATTATATTCAAGACTGTGTGTATATTGACAGTCAATGTACTTTAAGCAGAGTTGTTTAAGTAAATGATTTAAAGACTGAGACTGATGATTGTTAAATTATCATTAATGATCTTAATAACTGATGCATCAATTGCTGTAGTGAGTTTTTTAAATAATGAATTTATGTAATCTTTAATTTCTCTTAATTCATAACTATAATCATCATCAGTGATTACATATCCTGAGTGTGTGCTGTCTAAGATATTTATAATGCTTAATTGTATTGTTTCTGTGTTTAAAGTTTAACTATAATCATTGTTATTAAGTCTTAAGTCAATATTCTTATCTTGATCATGATCATAAAGTCTGAAGTTAATGTTGTTTTCATAATTATTATCATTATAAAGATCATTATCACTGAAGTAATGATCTGATAAAAGCTCTATATATAATTCAGTTACTGTTGAATTCAGCTTATCTGCTGATGAATCTTTCTCATCATTATTGATAATCATTATCAATACAGATCTCTCTTTAATTCTTTTTATTACTTCTGCTGCAAGAATGAACATGTCATGATATTTAATCAGCATAATGTTCTCAATAATATCTGAGTTCAGTCAATTTCAATGATATGTAATTATGTCTTAAATCATATTGAACAAGCATTTAACTTTAATATCTGCTGCAGAAATTGCAAATATATCTTTTGCAAATTGTGTCATTGCTGATTTTAAGTTTTTCATTAGCTTTCAGTAATTAAGTATTAAAATGTTTACATTTAATATTGAAGACTTTTACAGATAATTTAAGACTTCTTTTGTCATAGATATGTCTTAATGCTTTTTTACATTTTTTATGTAACTCATTATTGTTATCATCTTCTTCTTCTTTGAATTAAGAATTCTCAAATCATTATTTAATAATTCTTTCTTCAAATGCTGATAGTTAACTCTGTAATATTGTTGAAACTTAAATTTATACTTTAAATATAAATCTTCTCAGTCTTCTTTCTATTGAAACAATATGTCAGTCTTGTTATATAATATTTATTGAGAACTGAGAATATTCTACATTGTATATGTTAAGCTTATTGCATGAATTCAATATAACATTAAGATTACAGAATAACTCTTAATTAATTTCTGTCTTTTTATAATATTGAGTTAATTTCTTTTTTAATGCATTAATGACATTCTGCAGCTCAGCATTAAAGAACAATTTAAACTTTCTAATTGCTTTATTTTGTTTTTTAAGATGATTAAATAAATTATTGTATACATATTACAGCTTATAAATTGTTAACTCATTAATAGCACTTATTGTCTCTGTTTAGTTCTTAAAGTGCTTCAGAAGATACAGTATGTATTTAATATGCTGTCACTCTTTTATATTACATTTAAAAAAATTTATTCTGCTTATTGTTAAAGTTAGATGTTCTATTCATTGAGAAAGTTCAGTTTATAACTTATATGCTTGACTCAGCATATTATATAAAGAGTTTCATTAAGTTCTTACATTCTCAATTATACTCTGTGAATTTATCTTTTACAAATCTTTGAATAACTCTAAACACTGTGATGATGTCATAATGACAATAGTTAATAATTAAATTTATATGAGACTTTTGTTAGAATATTAACTCAACAGATATGAGCATTATAATAAAGTGTTATAAAAGATATACTGATCTTTTTCAGTATGATGTTAAAGAAGTAGTCTTTATTAATTGTGAAATTTTGTAGCTCATCATCATTAAATGTAATGATGAGCTAATCATTCTTTGCATTCACTTTCAAATATGTAAGTAGCTGACTGACTGCAAGCTGAATTATATATATTATGTAGTTTATAATTTTAGTTTCATCACTTTAAATGATATTTTTCTAACTCAAAAGTCAACTCAAATAACATTATAATATATAATTGTTGAATGCATTGTCTGCTGTGACTATCAGCAATTAATGTGTCAGATTTTACTTCTTTAATATCTTAAGAATATACTCAGCAAGATTTTCATCATTATATTGATTCTTTAGTTCTCTAAAAACTAAAAGTATCTCTGTGTACTTTTATTCAGCATCAATAAAGTATGCAGTAATGTCTAGAAATGCAAGATAATTTAAATTGCTTCATTCATTAAATATAATAAAGACTTTAATCTATATCTTAAGCTCTGTAAGCACATCTTTTTAAACATTTACAGCATAACATTTAAGAAGTTATGCAATCTTGCTTTGATCTGAAATCTTAATATTGACATAATATATTCAGATAAGCTTTTGAAACTTTATATGCTCAACAGCATAAAAGAATATATTGAGTGCTATAATGAATTGAAGAATCTGCTGATTAAAGACTTCAAAAATAAAGTTAAGTAATTTGACAATGATCTTTTGAGCTGTTTATTAAACAGTGAGTGTTATATTAGAGCATTATAATTGAAAATTATAGCATATCTTTAAATTCATCACTTCAAAGATTGAAATCTGTCTTTCTGATGCTGATTTCATCTTTCAGCAACTGCTGCTTTTTAAATGACATTTTATGATGATTATTTCATCATTTTCTGATGCTGAATAATTTGTAATATTATGACAGTTAATACACATCACATCTAATCTTTCATCATGTTTGCTAGCTACTTCAACAAAGAACTGTCAGATCTCTGCTGAGTAAGCTGAACTATTTTATATTATTTAAGCATAATTCTTAATTTTTATGTCTGTGTTCTGACTTCATACAGTTGTTTCTCATCAGTCTTGAAATTCTCACTTTATTGCAGATCTTCAAAGAACATACTTTGAATTTAAAGTGTCTGCAAAAATTAAAAAACAAAATTAATTTAATTAAGATGATTTAGTTCTGTCACTGAAAGCACTCAGAAATAATCTTTCTAAATTGTTTAAGATTTGACTGAATGATGAGCTGTATAAAGACATAATGTTGAGTTATTATAATAAGTTAAGCAAATAAATGATACTTTGTTGTACTTTAAATAATGTGTTGATGATAATGTGTTGTGAGAGTTTCAAAATTAATATATATAAAATTGTAGTTATATGACAGAATATGTATCTAAATGTAAAATGAATTTCTTACAATATCAATTATGATAAATACTATTTGAAAATTACTATATATAGTAAATATTAAGTATCAATGAAGAGATTTCTCATTGAAAAATCTTTAATTAATAATCAAAGACTTATCTAATTATTCTTTATCTTACATCTTTAATCTTTAAAGACTGACTTTCTATTCAATTAATAATAATTACTTACTATTCTTCTCACTACTCTCTTTATCATTAATAGATTCAATGTTCTTCTTATTATCTTCATCATCATCAATTAAGTCATCAAGAACAAATTCATTAATGAAATTATCATCTAAAAATTTCTCATCTTCAGACATCATCACACAAACTTCATCAACATCTTTAATCACACTTTTTTTATCTTCTTTCTTCTGATTAAATACAGACTCTTAAATGTAACTAGTCAATGTTAGAGTTGAGAAGTGTTATAATTAAATGATATAATATTTATATATAATTAAAGTCATTGATGTGTTCAGAATTAAGAACTTCACTATAAAAGCAATATATAATCTTGACAAAGTCAAAGTCTTCAGCATTATGTAGCTTCTGTTCTTCTATATTATTAAGAACTTATTCTTAATGTTTAATTATAACTGTCAAATACTTTTCAATTTGATAATTAATATTGATGTGTTTCTGCTGAATAACTTTATCTTTGTTGATATTCTAGAGAATGTCAGAGAGTCTATAAAAAATATAAATATAACATATTTTTTACTTCATTTCTGTGAACTTCTGCTCTTCTTTTAGCACAAGAACTTCAGCAAATAACATTTTCTTCTCAGTTTTTTCTTTAAGTTAAGCTTAGTTCTCATTCTTTATTAACTTATTTCTCAACTCATCTTTATAGTAGACATCTGCAGATAATTAAAAGCAATATAATTAAGCATAATAATTTTAAAGAAGTCTTATAAGAAATTTTACAGTTATATTGCTTCTTTAAGATCTCATCTTTAATCTTCTCTTTCATGATCTTCTTCAATGCTGAGTTCACAATTTAATATGCATCAATCTTCTTTAATGCATCTCTTTTTCATTTTACAGCTCTGCAGTTCATCATTTTTGCATTTTTAATTCATTTAAAATTCTCATTCTTCATATGTTTCTGTCATTTCTTTCTTGCACATACAGTCTTTAAGTTATTTAAATACTCACTAAATGTCTTCTTTAAATCATATATAGACTTCTATAAACAATCATGATGATTAGATCTTTCTTCAGAGACTGAAAATGAGTTGAAAGTTAAGTATTTTGCAGTTTACAGTGAAAGTTTAATGTCTAAATTTATTATGATGAAAATTTAAAATATATAGTTAGCTGCTGAGTTCTATACTGAGTAATATAATTAAGCATTATATGTGTGCATTACAGCTGCACATCAGAGTGAAGCATAAAAGCAATGTATAAGATTAAATCTTAAGAAATGAGCAGTAAAATAAGTGATAGCATTGAGCAACATATTTAGTGAGTATAGAGATTGAGTATAGAGACTGAGTAGAGACAGAGTGAGTGTAGTAAATTGAGTGACAGAGATAAAGATAAGAAAGTGTTAGATTGAGTGTTAAAAGTAAGTGTGTTGATATATTTACTTATAACATTGATGCATATATTATAAGTAAATGTGTTGTTTATCAGCAATTTAACATTTAAGTATTGTTAACATCTAAAAGCTCTCAATACATCTTCTAACTACATACTTTTAAACTACAACACATTATTAAATTACAATGCATCTTTAAACTACAAGATCACTCTAAAACTCATTGTCATTCAGAGATGCATTTAAACTGTTTTCTTATAATGCTTTTATTAACTTAATCTTAAAACATCATTGTATTGTCATATTATGTTATGATATATATCAAGAAAACTTCAAGATGTGATGCTACAAAGACTGTATCAGATGAAGAAAAGATAGCAGCAGCAGAAAGAACATTTAGAAAGACATTTAAAAAAGAAAAAACTGATGTTGATAAAAAGAAAAAAGAAAATAATGTTGTAGATATAGAAGAAGACACTGAAGCATTTAAGTTAACTCATTACTGAAAGTTAGGCAGTAAGCTTAATTCTGATACACAATATAATGCTTAATAATAATGTTTCATTCTACAGTTATCACTCTTCATAAAATACATCACTATTAAAGATCAACAGATTTTCTAATAGTGAAACTATTCTTCTAAAGACTTTGCTGCAAGATAACTTAAAATTATTTAAAGAGAGTTTTCTTTCAGTATAAAATGTTTTGCTTTTAAAGCTCAGTCATTAACAGTCTGCAGAAGACAGTAAAAGTATATATTGTTATTTTCTTTAAAAGTATATCTAATGAACTGTACAGTAATTATTATTTATCAGTTAACAGAATGCAGATGTTAATCTGACTGCAATTTATATAAAGTAAATTATTATTCAGCACAAGAACATGTCTCTTATTAAGAGATACATGCATAACTGAAACATTGCATTTAAAGATACAAATTAAAGCAATTGTTACTAAACTATTTTGAGAATATCTAACTCTCAATATAGTAAATAAATAAACTAAATTGAAAGCTGTTTAACTGTATATATATAATGCTTACTTATAACATTTATATATCAGTAATCTCTAAGCTCATAATCTCTATTCTTGAGTCAAGTTTCAAGAACTTACTTACTAATTAGTCTCAGAATTCTTAAAACTTAAACAGAGCTTCTAAATTAAATTGAGCTTCAATGTTTAAGCTTAACTTAGATTCTCAAACTAACAATTAAAGCTCAATTTAATCTGACCTGAAAGCTCTGTCTGAGTCAGGTCAGGTTAACTTGACTTGATAGTTACTTTAACTCTACAGCTATTTAAATGTGAGCAAAGATTGTTAATAAGAGTAAAGTAACAATTTATACATCACTCATCAGCATGAAGATTATGTCAGTTAATTAATTAAAAAAGAGAATTTCATCATTAATTACACTGTCTTTCTTCTTTCTCATATTATCAATATTCACAACATCTTCATCATCTCATCTCATTCAAATTTACACTTTCTCATCAATATCAACATCAACATCAGAAATCTTTATCTCTGCAGTTTCTTTCAGTGATGTTAAGACTATATTAAAACTACTAACTTTATTAATTACAACATTACAGTGTTCTTTTTCTTCTTTACAGTCTTTATAGTTTTCACAGTCTTCACATTATATTTTATATATCTTAACTCAATACTCTTCTTCTTCATCTTCTTCTCAACTGCTTTCTTTACAGTTCATATCTTCACTGTCTTCTTCATCATCTTCATTATCTTCATTATCTTCATCATCTTCATTACAGACTTTACAGTCTTCATAAAAAATACATCTCATCATATTCTCATCAGCACTGTCTGCAATATCACTTATCAGCAGTTTACTTAACTTAAACATTGATTCTGAAACATAACTGCAGAACTTCTTCACTTAATTTAAGTAAAAATACTTTATTTTGAAGATATAATTGATGAATTATTGTGATATTCTTTTAAAAGAGATATACAATTTACAGAGTATACAGCTAATTACTGAGCAGACATAAAGAAAGCTGAGCATTTCAGTCAATCTTGAATAATAATTAAAGAAAGTTTTACATTTATATCAGAAGAAAAGAAGACATATAATAATTATAAAGATTTATTTTACAGAGATTTATGATTTTAAGAAGAAGCAGAAAGCATTGTAAGTGTTAAAGACAATGAGAAATAATAATTAATTTATTATAATAATATATCTATGTATAATTAATAAAGCTATTTCAAAAATATCTTTCTAAATTGTCTCTCATCTTATACTTCTGTACAGTCATATAAATAAACACTGAAAACTTACTTTTAAACTTCTTCATTAATGTCTTATATCTTCACATTTATGTCTTTAGCTCACTAAACAACTTCTTGATAAAGTTGTAGTCTGATAAATAGAGAAAAAGAAATGCAAAAATGATATTAATCTTATAATATATAACTGTAAGCTTCTGTCACTAAGATTAGCAATAGCAATAGCAAGAATACTTATATTAATATAAAGACTTATCTCTGAATGATGTATTTCATAATTATTCATGCATAGAACACTGCATAACTCTGAAAATTACTTATATAAAGATAAGATCTTCTCTTAAATAAAAGTATTAAACATTTTCTTATTCATCTCTTTCTCATAGATCTCTCAAGCAATATAGTCATCAATTATATATACTGAAAGAATACTGTAGTGCTTTTCTTTCTAAAAGAACTTCTTTATAACTGCTTACTTCTTCATAACAGCTCAGTCAAACTTTCTGTCTATAATACAGAGATTAACAGCACTTTTATTAATAAAGATTAATTAATTAGCATGTTAGCTACTCAGCTGCATCATTTAGTTATTATAGATCTTTTAAGAATGTTTAATGACTTATTTTTAACATTAAAAATCACTTTCTTAATGACAATAATAGTAACAAGAAAATGCTTATCTGCTTTCTTAATTAATCAGCTCATTTAATAATGAGACTGACAATATTAATATTGATCTAAATCTCATATTTATATCAGATATATCTCTGCATCTCATTCAGATATGTTGTGAATTAATTTCAAGAAAATTAAGTACTTTCTATATTAATTATTAATAAATTAAATTTCTCTCTCTAAATTAAGATCTATCTCTGTCATAGTAACTGTAAATAGTCTTAATGCTTTTAATTTAAATAATTTAAGTACAGTAACTAACTCTTAATTTTATAGATTTCTTCACATTCTTTTAATATACTTTTAACTATATTCTGTAATCTTCATTATGATCTTAAATGACATTTTATACTTTAAATTCATTTATGTATTGTCTCTGATGTTGTGATTGAGATTATGAGGATGCCTCATAGTAACAGTGATGATGATGATGTTAAGAAAGACAGCAAGATCAATTTTGTAAATGATGATTAGAAAAGAGAAAATTTAGACAGATTTTACTGTTTATTTTCTACAAATTCTTGCTATGTGCCTCTTGAAGTCAACATTTTAAGAATACAGCAATTTCTAGAATGTTGACTTCTTAATTTGCTCAGAACTTTTTGCAACTTTTTTTTGAAAATCACACTTAGATTCAGTGTTTTAATGTTAAAATCACAATAAATAAATAGTTTGCATAAAACTGAATAGACAGTATAACTATATATATATAGATTTATTAACTGTTAAATTTTTATAGAAAAGTATAGAGAAATAACA
>JAABUY010001409.1_pt1 | contig 32494 bp, 43 predicted proteins | sample 5560271 | NCBI WGS metagenome assembly JAABUY01 (sample SAMN10711886, study PRJNA513374) | rock metagenome | isolation source: Antarctica rocks | place: Antarctica: Victoria Land, University Valley | reverse complement strand
GTCTGGTGTGCATCAATCATAAGCATGTATCTGGCAAATTGTGGTGGGGGAGACTCACGTCCCGACATCTTTGGGCTTGGGGTTGAACGGGACATAGGCCTTGTCGGCTCGAGCAGGACTCATTCGTGCTACCAGCTCTGCAACGAGATAAGAGCAGCGATCTTTAAAGCTGCTCGACGGGACTTCCATCAACAAGACCGCTTCTATTCTGTTCTAAGCGGCATCGTAGCTGCATTCGACAAGCTAATCCTCTTGCTAAAGTAGCTGCAGCCACCGATCGGGTGGTGTCCAAATTTTTCAACTGGGGGCTCCGTCGACTTTGGTAGACAAAGCACCGCCAAGGGCTGTGGCCATGACAGGAAAGATAATCGACCGCATGCCAGGCTCAAAACTCGGCACCCGGCTATGCTGACGTCATCCTCAATCACCCGATTGCGTGATTATGTCGAGCTGCGGAGTTGCTCTGAAGTAGCAAGGCTTTCAAGCGAGGACGACTGAGTCCGTTCGCGGACGATATCGGACCGCCCTGACCCCGGATGCCGACAATCAAAGCTTATGCCCTCCAATCTTCGGCGGCGTCTTCCCAGAAGACATCCTAAGCTTGGAAGAGAGAGACTGTACATGGCGAAGTCAAGAGCACTAGGCTTTGTTTGGTACGATTGGAAGATCCATGATTTATCGAATGACAAGGGGAAGGGAGGCAGATCCGAGGATTTGAACTGGATGCGTGGCAATTCGGGTGCCGAGAACTCTAAATCGCTACATGCTGCTGTCTTCTTTACCCCATTTTGCGGAGGCAATCTCGCTCGCTTTATCATCGCGTCCTGGCTTGCTTGCTTGTGTCTGGGAATTCACCTTGTATTATGCTTTGACGGGAAAGCGAGTTACCTCCGGCAAAGATCGGAACGCCACCCATAAAGCTATAGAAGTTATCGTCTCACCCCTCGGACCTGGCTATTTCCCATTGAATCCGGTAAGCCCTGTCGCTGGGCTTTACATTTTCGCACAGGGTGCCCGCCTCGGCCTCGTCGCATCGCAAGAGTACGACCGCTGGACGAATCCCGGCAATGTCGCGCATACCATCCAATCCATCTGACTACCCTCCACCTCAGCAACCCATGTTCTACCCTAATCAAGGCCAACCGCCCACACCCGGCCCGCCGAACATCCATCGCGTTCCGCACTACATTCAGAACCCCAACCCCTACCCTTATGGACGGAACTCGCCGATTCAGAATGGACGAGGGATGGAGTGGGATGGCGTCGAGGGATATCAGAACGCCCAAGCTGGCCCTTCACGTGGTCATGACCCTCATCAACCGTACACTCAACCTCGGGCATCTCCTTCCGGCTCGACGCGACTCCCAGGTCCACCTGGCGCCGGGTGGTCATCTTTTCATCCCAATGTCAGCCCTATGCCTCCACCACCCCGAATGCATATGCCCGGTGGACATGGGGTAGCAGTCAAGCTGGAGGACCTGGTGAGCCATGACCGTGCACGTGTGCCGAATGGCAGAGCAGTCCCACCCGGTCCTGGCGGGCTCACTTCTATGCCTCTGAATACCTCCCAACCTCCCGATCCGAGCAGGCAAACATTTGGCGGTGTGGCAGCGGATCTGAATGGCGCACAACAAGCAGGGCCGTCCGAATTCATCAAGAAGCTGTACAAGATGCTGGAGGAGGAGAGCGCCATGTATGGGCGGGGAAAGGCGCCGGGACAGCCGAGGGGCGAGGGCGCGGAGAGAGGTTCGGTGGGATGGGGAAGGGGAGGGACCAGCTTCGTGGTGTGGGATATGAACGAGTTTACCACGAAGGTCCTGTGAGTGGTTATGGAAAAGGCTTCTCAGAAAGGACATGCTGATCGCGATCCAGGCCGCAGACGTTCCGGCATTCCAACTGCTCCAGCTTTGTCAGGCAATTGAACAAGTATGGGTTCTCCAAGGTATGTCATCCGACTATCAGAGGATTTCATCTGATCCTCTGCAGATCAAGCATGTAGACGAGGAGACGGGGCAGATCAAGGAGAATGTCAGTAATTAGCCTACAGTGACTCACCAGCGCTAATATGTGCCGCAGGTATGGGAGTTCCAGCATCCCAGCTTCCAAGCCGGCGGCAAAGCCGACCTAGACAGCATCAAGGTGAGCGACTTATTCTCACCAAGGCTGACGGTTCTAGCGCAAGGCGGTCGTGCTGAAGAAAGGCACTGAGCCTGGGAACGAAACCTCTCCGTCAGGGCCACGCTCGGCGGGACCAAGCACTGATGAGATGGGCCGCTTGATCGAAATGGAGAACCGCGTTATGGGGCTCGAAGAGCGGTTGGCGAGTGCGTTGGACGAGGTTCAAGAAGCAAGGTCGCGAGCGATGGGTTTGATGATCATGATGCGGGAAGTCATTGGGCATCTTGCTGCGATGGAAAAGGGTGAGTCTATAATTTGAGCGATTTAGCTGATGGGCCAGATATGATAGGATCACCCATTGGAGATGTGGAGCCCTCCCCACGGATGTCACACCTATTCCAGCTGTTCGACCAAGCTGCTCAAGGCAATCTGCCTCGTAATGGGGCGTACCCGAGCATCCCTCTTGGTACCCCCACGCATGCCCATTCCTTTGGCGGCCCGCTACGACATCCCGCGCCCCCGGCAACGCGACTCCATCCAGCCAACGGGGCCCACATCTCGCCCAGGACCGATGCGTCTGGTAGTCGGACGAGCGGAGATGGACCTAGTCCGGTGGGGTCATTGAAGGGCTCTGGTGGGGCTGGCTCGGGTCGACCGGTCTCGAGCGGGCGAAGTCATCTTTCAGGCGTAATTCAGGAAGATCAGGAGGACGACGTGATTGAGATGCCAAAACAACAGCATACGCATTACGACGGAGAGCCTCTCGGCGTTACCCCTGCTTTCGCGGATACCCCGGCTTGGCTGACCGAAGCGACTACGGCAGCCATTCCGATCTACCATCGCCAGTCGAGCGATGGCGCCGCACTCCGCCTCATGGTCGAAGCGCTTGGCGCTCAGAATGGAGCTCGCTTCGACGGTGATTCCCAGGACCCGTTGGATTCGACACCTCGACCAGCGACGGGTTCCAAGAATAACGTACTCGATGATGAAGCTCAGCAATCGCCATTCGGCACATTGCTGATCCCCCCACAATCCGACTCCATCAACGATTATGCCGTTCGACTTCGGCGGTCCACCACCGTCATGCCCCACTGGACACAAACCCCGAGGATCTTGGTTGTTGAAGACGATGTGGTTTACCGCCAGCTCTCGAGCAAGTTCTTGGAGAAGTTCGGGTGCGTCACCGAAACCGTCGATGACGCGCAAGGGGCCGTGGAGAAGATGAATCGGACAAAGTACGATCTGGTTCTGATGGACATTTTTTTTGGACCTAGCATGGACGGGTGAGCATTGCGTATGCGGTCGAAGGCACAAGCTAATACTTCCCAGACGGAAAGCGACATCGTTGATCCGACAATTCGACATCTACACTCCTATCATCTCGATGACCTCGAACGCTGAGCCACGTGAGTCGTGCTTAGACGACACCACTGACAGTCACAGAGGACGTCGACTCGTATCTTCAGAGTGGGATGAACGACGTCCTGGCGAAGCCATTCACTAAGAACGGCCTCTTCGGCATCCTCGACAAACACTTGATGCATCTCAAGGCGATTCAGCTGTCTGCGGAGGTGCCCCGATCCGTTGGTGTCCCGCCATTGTCCGATCAAGGCGTGGTGGATGCGTTTGTCATGGGCGCAGCGCAGTGGATGCATGACGAGGCTATTCGGAATCCTTTGGCTGCCATGGGGTGGAGTGACGAGACTTATCAGATGGTCCTGCAGGTGCGGTCCCAGATTTGCTATTGGCTTAAGCTGACGTGGACGCGCCCAGCAATTCATGGCCACCGGAACTATGCCAGACGGCAGCCTGATCGGTGGTGGGGCGATCGGCACGAATGTGGTATTCGGCGATTCAGCTGGATTCAACCGGAAACGTTCCCTCGAATTGCTCGACGAAGAGTGGAGCCCATCGGTGTCGCTGCAGGGTCCGGATGTGCGAGAGGTGAAGCGGGTCAAAGGGCTGAAATAATCTGAGCCAAATCGAGGAGGGATTGTTCTCAATTGTAGCGATTAGCATGTTTTGGGTATTCTGGCATAGAATATTGCTTCTTGCACTCCTGTCGTCACAAGCCTGGCATGCTTTCATTTTTGGGGTTCTCGGTGATATCGATCAAGAGTCTGACTCGACACCTCACTGCCGACGCCTCCTCGACAACGCCTCCACCTTTAAGACCTCCACGCGCCCTGCGTCTCAGCGTATCGTTGCCGTCTCGCTTCCCCCCTTTACTTGCCAACCTCTCCCACCTTCTCCCTAGCCGCCTCCTTCCCCCTGGCCTTCTGCTGCTCATCCGGTCCAGTAGATGAGTCCCCATGTTCCTCCTCCTGCTTCTTTTTGAACTCCTCATCCTGCCTCGTCCCCAACTCCGTCCTCTTTCCCACCGCACCCGCACCCATCTGTTCAGACTGCTTCTGCTCATCCGGCCTCTCCTCACTCCCACCCGCCACGTTCGCGTTCTTCCCCGTCCGATCTTTCGCCGTATCCTTCATCCTCCCGGGCGCGATATCCATCTGGAACTCATCCCTCTTGTCCTGGTATTCTGACGCTTTCTGCTTGTCCTCCTGCTTCTTCGCCTCGGCCTCTTCCTGCTCCTGCTCCTCCTCCTCTTCGGAAGGCTCCTCCTTGGAGAGGTTCCGCAGTCTTAGGTAACTGTCGTCGTTCTCCTCAACCATGATGTCGCCGGATACCAGGCCGGTGGCTTTCCCAGCACGAGCGTACTCCTTGGGAGGGTAATTCTTCTCCTTGACCCGGTCTAGGCGCTTCATGGAAGACACTCGCTCGGTCGAGTGGTGCATCCTGTGGGTGTCGATATCGGTGACCGCTCCTGCTCCAGCACCAAAGTAACCGGTCCCGGCGAAGGTGCCGACGATGGAGAATCCGACAATGATGGAGAGGTAGAACCGATAAGTCGCGTACCAGCTCGTGGCTAACCCATCAGCAAATCGCTCGAAAGCATAGACTCACTCCATCCATTGGTGCTCGCTCTCTGATCAATGAACCACATGCCCGTGAACCCAATCCACTGTACGGCCAGTGCGATCCCGTGAGTGAGGAAGGTCGTGGGCCAAGCGAACATGACGGGGAGTGTCCCGACCGCGAGCCGAGCATACCCGTGCTCCCCACCTAGCTTCGAGAACTCCATACCCCAGTGCAAGGCGCCGAGGAAGGAGAGGATGATGGCACCGTAGGTGATCTGGACGTGCTCGAGTATGTGAAGGCTGGAAAGAGCGTCTCCAGTGGACAAACCAGTGAGATTGCTCAAGCCTAGACTGTTAGTTTTGCTTCACACGCATCCGGGCGTACCTTGGCTTGCCCGGGCAGCTTCGCGAGCGAGGAAGACGGTACCGATCGCCGTTCCAAGGTAGGGCAGTGTACCGGCGAGGCCTGTTTCCTTTCATCAGCTGGAATGAATCCAGGTCGGATGGAGGTGACTCGCCAAACAGCATAGTAGGCCTCGGGACCTCCTTGAACAGATTCTTCGTGATTCCAATCTACCCATCATCCTCAGCTCCCCTGAATTCAACGTTACACCAGACTCACAAAGTCGTCTCTAACGCTTCCAGCATGGGAATGACTCGAGATCTCCATAGCGCCCATCATCGCCGGCAACCTTGACTTTCCCGAGATCATCTGAGCGACGTCCCTCGTCACATATCCGATCTGCACTCGTCAGCTCGAGACTTGAATCTGAATGAGGCATAACAGACCTCCTCGGTGGCGGAACGTGCGGTGCTGTGCTTGTAATCGTGAGGTGAATTCTCGAGCGGTCGACCATCATCGGCCGTTGGGGGTTTCGCGGTAGATTGAGCGAAACGACGCCGCCATTGCAAGCTGGTGGCGAGAGGTGCGGGAGGGATGCGGGGCGGGATGGGTCGGAAGCCGGAGGTGAGGGCGGGACGGAGGAGCCGGAATGTGCGGTTCATGCTGCACGACTAGCTGGACAAAAGTGTCACTCCAAGGCAGGAATCGAAATTGAGACTTTACGTCATCAATTCGTTTTCTCCCGCCGGCTAAGTCGTTATGCGATTCATGGCATTCTCGACCACATATCAAGACCAGCTTGTCATGCATGCACTAGAAAGTCGGAAATAGTGCAGACGATGGAAGACTGATGCGGCGAGAGGAGGACGGGATTCTCAGCTACTGGTTTGAGGTATTCGAGCCGCCGTCTTCGATCTGAAGGCATCGCTGTACTTCCGTCAATGCGAAATCATGTCGAGAACCAATGGACTGACCGGGCTCTCGCGGCGGCATTGCTCGCGTCAAGGCTTTGAGAGAGCTGATCACGCTGACTGATAAGGCTCCGATGTCGACGGTTCTGTGATGATGACATAAGCTCCAACCTATCATGCGGTTTCAGCGATCGTAACGCACAAGCTGTGCCGCTTCGACGTCCAGCGAGACGGTCATAGTCTTCTGCCATCTGATGGCTATAAGCTTTGACCGGATCATATATGGCAGCACTCACCCTTGATGCCGGTCGCATCGCCTTCTAGGCAAAGGACAACCCACCTCTTCACCAGGATCCCCATCCCATGGGCGTAGATCTTCGTCACTCCATATCAACCTTCTCTCCCATCCGCACGGCCGGTCATCGGAGCCAGTCCTCGGGCCTTTGCTTTTCGTCTTCTTCGACTGCCCGCCATCTCCATTGGGTAGTCCTGCTGGGACCGAGAGGGTCTCGCATCGCGCAATCGCTTGCTGTAATATGCGTTGCCGCTTGACAACGATCTCAATCGTTGCGGTAGTTGCTTCTATCTGCTGGTGAAGAAGCACGAGAACATTGCTGTCCGGGATCGGCGAGTAGTTGAAGGGATCGGTGGTATGGTGAATGACGGTGACATCGCTCGTGGGAGCAGGGTATGACATGAACGCATTTGCAAGCTGTTTGAGGGTTTTCTTATTGGGCGTTGCTGATACGATAGCATGAGAATGGCGGAAAGCGCAGGAAGAGGAGCAGAACCTGTGTCAAGACCATCAAAAGAGTCATGACAAAGGAGAGGCCTCATACTTTGACTGTCGACCGGTAAAGGATTTGACACAGCCGTCGCGCTTGCAGACCAGCTTGTACACCGTCCTTTGGGCGGTACCTGTCGGAAGCCTTAGTTCCGTCGTGCGATGACTCTCCGGCCTGCTTACTACGCTCGCAGGACTCGCAGATATAGACATCCAGTAACTCGAGCTGCTCCTTCGAGATCCCTACACATCCGGGATGAAACCAATTGTCGCACCTGCCACCCTGTCTCAGCGAGTCGGAGAAGGGCTCGGCCAGACTCACGCATCGCAACCAACCATGACGACATCCTCATCTTCCTCATTGTATGGCTTCTGGCAAATACAGTAGACCGCGGTGTCCTCGGGATCGATGCTCTCCTCTCGATGAGCTGGAACTTCGGACGAGACAGCAGAAGCAGAGGCATGCGCAGATTCCTGGTAACAGAGTCAGGGACTTGGCTATAGATCCCAGGAAGCAGACTGACCGAGACGCTGACAGAACGAGGCTTCGAGCTTTCGGACTTGAGGTCATTCACCTTAATCATCGTGAGTACAGCTCCTACAGCTGAGATGACCCTGCTCACCTTGGTCTTTCCTTTGCCTTTTCCAGGTTGTCTTGCTCCCACTTTGGTCTGAATTGCCGACTTCGCCTTGATCTTCTTCTCTGCTCCTGTCGCAGCGCCAGATTTGTTTTTCTGACTCTTTGCGATCGGCTTTGGTACCGAAGAAGGCGCGCTGTCATCTCGCGTTGTCTCGGTGTCTGCTGGTGCCGGAGTAGCCTCTGGTGGATCGACGTCCATCTCCTGCGGTTCATCGTCCAGGTCAATCTCGTCTTCGCCTTCCTCCGCAGTGATCATCTTAGTCGGGAAAACACCTTCCGAAATATCTTCGGACACCGGATTATCGGGTTTGGCGTTCGACTCCAGCTTCGCAGGGCTCCGAGGCGGTATTGATTGCGCCTTTCCGTGCCCGTCCGATTGGTCGGGATCCATATCTTCGTCTTCAACACCTTCATTTTCCACCAGTCCTGGAGTATTTGTCGAGTTCTCGATCAAGTCCGTATCATGGTCTCCCATTTCTCCCGGAGGTTGCTCTGTCGGTAGTGTCACTTCCGGGGCTGCAATTGGTGCCGAAGTTGCTGGCGGAGTCGGAAGTCCCGAGCTTCGCATTGCCTCCAATGTGGACCCTTCTTGTTGCAGACTGTCTGGTCTCTCCACAATGTCTGTTTCTATCCCTGTAAGTCCAGGCGGGACAAGGCTAATGAATGGCGAGCTCGAGAAAGGACTAGAGCCGGCTGATGGGGATGCCGCTTGAGTAGGGCTGTCCATAAAGATGGCAGCAGAAGTCGGGGAGAGCGCCACATTTTGGAGATTACTGGGTTGATCGATAGTTGAGCTGTCGACCTTCATGCGCTTGCGCCCTCCTTCAGGCGAGATGTCCTCGTCATCATCGTCAGAGATAATACGCCGCCGTGTTTTCTCGGGTCGTCCAATGCGCAAGCTTTCCCCCTCTTTTGTCTTATCGTCTATGCCGTCTGTGCCTTCCTCCTCGTCTGGATCATTCCGGTACGTCAAGGTTTCCTCACCGACAGGAGGAAGATTGCCAGAAGAAGGAGAAGAGCCACTACAGAATGAATCGGTATCGATGATGTCGAGCGGATCCGCGAATGATGCGCGGGAGAGAGGGTCACTTGGCAGACGAATGATACGTCGCATAGTCCCGCTACATCACAAGCTGCGTCAAGGTCGGAAGAAGCGCGAAGTATAGTGAGCGGAGGTGTATTGAAGTCCGGAGACGATTGCCACGTTACCCATTTGCGCCTTATGTAGGAGCGTGCACATTTTATCATGTTTTCAATTTACTTCATTTTGCTCTACTTTCGTAGGAGATTCTAGCTGTAGTGCGCGAGAAATAGCTGTAATTATGCAAATGGGATGTGACTCACTCCGAAAGAAAGCTTTGAATGGGCTCCATAAGACTATCCCGGATGACCTCTGCATCTTCAGCCGTCTGTCATCTGTTCGCTGATGTAAGTTCCCAATCGTTTGGTATGCCTTGAGGTTTGACATGTTCTTATTGTGCAGGCTTCCGAATGCGCCGAAAGGCCTCGTAGACTGACGAATGTGTCATGAATGACACCACCAGGTTATAATGGGATTCAGCCAGTTCCACTGGATTGAATATTATACCTTTTGCTCAGTGGTATCACGTTACCCATTAAGCGTATTTGTTACAGAAGGATGCTTCTGGACTGCAGACGATATTGATTGATTCCTCTTATTTATTGAACAGGATCCTGCAATGTTTGCAGCAATGATGAGACCCTGATATGACAACTAGCAAATAACAACAAAACAAACATAGACGATCATCCAATGTAGACTATTGTTCAACGAAGTCAATGATAAGCTTTTGTCAGCAAGAAGCTACTTTCGACCGTAAACAATAGCTGTTCGCTGCTTTTTCGGTGACCGATCTGCTTTGAAAGTACAAGCGCGAAGAAGCTCAATTGGCATTCATGTATACGTGGGTCTGTCATTAACTTGTTCGCATTCGAATCAAGGTCTTTCGCTGATGTTTCACAGTGTTCGAGGTCTAAAATGTCACAACCCGGCGAAGAAAGGCCATCCTGTTATCCTCGATCGGTGGGACGACAAGGGCAACGTCCAGGTTTGTCTTTCGTGCTTCGCGACTACCGATTCCGCCTGCGGATGTTTGAAGAGCAAGTTCAAGGTAATCAAGGTGCGCGAAGAGTCCCTGGAGGACGGAGACACCAATGAATTGCGTGGTGAGAACGATTCGGAGGGAGGATCTGGCGGTTTGGGGGAACGTTGAACAGCTTCAGGCGCCTACATCCTCTGTTCGCTCTACAAGGAATCCTAGACCACCTGACGAATCGCCCTCGAAGACACACGCGCACACTCCGAACGCTCTTAAATCCCGTCCGAAGGTCCGCAAATCCCCCGAATACCCCTGGACCAAGCCGAAAACCGCTCGAACCATCCTCAATCGTCAGTAAACAGGGCGCGAAACGAAAGGCGCGAAACGAAAGGCGCGAAACGCACCGAAATTGAAGAAATTGATGATCCCAATGCCCTAGCACCCAAGTCCCAAGTCAGGACGCAAGGGTCCGGCATGGACAAATGAGGCGCCCATTTCCACCCCACCTGCTGTCGACCTGATGCCAAGTCTAGCGAAAGCTGAGGAACCCCTCCCAAAAGCCGCTCAGGTACCGCCAAAGACCCTCAACCTTACCGAATGGCCTCAAAAGAGCTCGGCGTTTGTTTTGCAGGGCAAGGGGAAGAATGTCGAGCGGTCCGAACGTGTCGGAGGCCCTTCTTTGAAGCTTTCGCCCAGGCAAACCTTCCCCAACCCCGTTGACAGCCTTTTGCAAGCGACACCTCTCCTCCCCCAAAAACACCGCCTCATCGGCTCGACCACCCAATGCCTGCCGAACAAGCCGTCCTACCCCAGGTCGGACTCCCCGTCCTCTTCGAAGGCCTTTCGGCCACAACTCAATACTTCGAACAGACTTACAATCGGGGCAAGAGCATTCTGGAGGATACCCTGACGGCCTTCAAGCAGGACAAGGAAGCCGGGCCTTCGCGTCTCAAGCAGTCCGAAAGGTTGATGCATCAATTTCGCGCCGAGAAAGACAAGGCTGCTGCTTTTGCATGGGCAGAAGTGGCGAATGCGAAGCGCTTTGCAAATGACCTGTCTGTTGTCGAGACAAGGTGCGAACAGCTCTCGACTATCAACCACCAGCTCTCCAGTCAGGTTTCAACCCTCGAAACTCAGCGAGCGGCCTTTGATCGGTTGACAGAAGGTGAAATTGCTGAGCTCCAGGGCGCGAAGGCAAAATGCATTGTCTCCATGAGAAGGCTGTTCGGGAGAGGCGTGAGGCTCTGGAAACGGCTAAAACGAGGGAAGGGGAGGCTCAGGTGCTTCGGGATGCGGTTGAGGAGGCACAGGAGGTTGTCAAGGTGGCACTGTCGAGCCACAAAAGCTAAGACCCTTCTGGCAAAAGTCTCCGGGACGCGCTCGACACGCTCGAAAAGCTTTTGACGTGTTCGCATCTCTCCTAGCAAGTGGTGTACAATTAGAACTCCTTTGGGGATACCCTATGCATCTGTACATCTCACATAGTGTCTTTGTGAGCTTGTTTGGGGGGCATTCGGAGCATTTGTGTCTAATTTTCCTTCGCATCTCAAGATATATATTTTGTGAATGTTTCCCGATGAATCCAGTCGCTGCACGTAGCCAAATCAAGAGCGCCGGTGGCGCAGCTCTACCAGTTGTTCGGGACAAAGGGTTTTCGATCTTTCGCCAGGAATCAATTCGCCAGCCTTGAAGTAATAGCATCGCCGCTGCGGTCGAAAGAGGACCACAACTGTGGCTATCGATCTGGCGAATCCAACCAAGTCGAGCACGCATGTCCTACTCATTTGATCAGTCGAAAAAAAGGAATATTCCGAGTTGAATCGTACCGGGTCGTTCGGAACCAATATCCATCCTTCGACGTCTCCTCGCTCGGCCATTTTCCTGCCCAACTTCCCACAGGAGCCGTAAGTTCAAGCGATCGAGCCAGGTCTACCCGAACAGTCCTCAGTGATTGAAGTATCAGTGAGGGGGTTTGAGACTCACTTTCCACAGCAATGGATGATCATGATGACTTCAGGCGCCATCAGTTACAAGTATCAGTTTGAGTCGAGCGATGATAGCGACTGTTATACAGTGGGTATGATTGGCCGCAGATATGACCCCCACTGATGTTTCGGAACACCAGGTACTGTCTCGACCCAGCGAACGCCAAGGGTTGCCATTCGCACCTCTGTGGAACTCGATTGGCCGACCCGGTTTGTCGAAATTTCACACGCAGGACTCGAAGGTGGCCTTGCAGGTTCTGTATTGTCTGATCGCCATGGACAATCTGGGAGATATCTCGCCGGCGCGTTCGCTCTTCGACGACCTGGAGGATCGCATCAATCATCCTAGAATTCCACCACTCCACTACCTGCGTCAAACAATTTGGGAGCATCGGCTCGATGAATTCCCTTACATTGGCATTCAGACGGGCATCCATTGTCCCTCGATCTCCTCCACCAATGTTTTGCGGCCAGCAACCATTGGAAGCGCTACAAGAGCGGCATGGGCGGGAAGAAGCTAGGACAGGTAGCTCCCGAGGTGGCCAAGTGGGATGGCCGAACATGATATGACCGTACCAACCAACTATGATTTGGATCAGACTCACGCCCAAGCAACCCTCATGCCCCGGGGGCTATCAATGAATGGATAACTACAGACAAATTGACACAGTCAACAATTGTCGAGCACAATCGACGACGGATGCGGGTAGGACGTAGACTTACCAGCCTAGTCTTACACAGCACAAGAGATCACACAATCTGAGGGAGGAACACCTCCACAACCAGGCTGGTCGTCGGTGTTAAAGATGGCTGGTTCAGGGTACAGGCGTTTCGCGCGTTCGCGTTTATATGAATACATCTTAGTAGTCATGCGTTTTTACTTTTGCATATGAACCTGGTTATTCAACAGTCGGTAGGGTAGGTCCGCTAGTTACAAGACGTTGCATAAACTAGCTACAAGAACCTCGATACTAGATCTTTAGCGGATATCAGTCAATCTGGTCGCTCTATTATACCTCTGCCGACCTCGGCCCGCTCTTGCCACTCCAACCCCGAGACTTCCATGATCCTTCTCCCCGTTTCTACAGCACTCCAAGGGCTTTCTCCATCCTTAGTCCTCTGCCCGTCTGCCTGTCCATGAAGTCCCGTGGTAATCGGGCTCGGTTCTATTCGGGGGTGCGGACCTAGCCCGAGTTGAGGCAAGGGGCAAGTGTAGTGGCGAGGATGATACGTAGCTCGGCCGGGAGGGACGCTATGAACGCGCAGCTAAGAGGGTTCACACGCTGCCCGGTGGGGATCAAGGTACAATCAGTAAGTGTTAAAACCTGATACGCTCGCATATCTCTGATCGTACCCCGTTGGTCGTAGAATGTGCTCGACAGTTTTGGACATGGTCATGCTTGTATCCGAAGGCTTGATCCCGCGACTGGGCTGTTTTGGGTATAGGCGATGTCGAACACAGTTGCAGACTTCATAACAGGTGGATCCAACCATCGAATTCGCACGACTGAGGAGACTCATGTGTGAGGCGAATGCTCTTTTGCAGCGACATAGTCGTGCGGTCGTTGTCGGATTCAAGTATATTCTGAAAACAATGATTGCAATCTGCTCACATGCGAATCAAAGAATTTAGGGATGTCCTCTATCCTCGTTTCCATTGTTCCTACGTTGTATCTTGACGAAGGTGCCCCATGCGGTCTCGCACAAAGCGCGTCGAGGTGGTATCATTGTGAAGACACTCCACATAGGCTGATTGATGACTCTCCGCCGGTTTAGAAACCCGATGAACAGTCTGGACGGTCAAATTCGACAAAATCGCTCGAGTTTGTCGAGCTTCGACAAAGACCCGCGCAAGGGGAACGCTCGAGTCACTTTCGGTAATTGAACGGGGTCGAAACGGGCTTGGACTAAAGTTTGCAGATTCCAGTGGCCCACGAACTGAGTAGCCAGCCTCGGGAAACGATCCTTGTTGGGATGGGAGGTTTTCGGTGTCCCCTTTGAGCGAATCCTGTGTTTCGGGCGGAGGAAACAGGACTTGGCGTTGCTGAGCCGCTATCCGAGCAGTTTGCTGGGCACTTAGTGGTGAATACTCATGAGGAGGCCGACCGGGGCGGCTTGGGGTAGTCACCTTCTTAAATAAGCCGATCGGAAAGTCAATATTTGAAAGATGGGATGGGAGCATGGCGAGGGGTAGCGAAAGCTCAAAGCAAGCTCAGTATAGACCGAAGGCGAACAGTCAGTCCTACATCAGTGGCTATAAAGCTGCATGGAGATAACATTAGACACAGGAATGGGAGCTTTTGATGGCTTTCGGAGGTTGGATGATGATCCAATCCCATCAATGACGAATACCCATCAGATAGCGAAGGGAGAAGATCGTTGGTTTGAGCAGGTGCCTGTTGGTCCATGCATACATACCATGCGTTGCTATTTGAAGCAGCTAGTATTTTGAAATGTATTTGCTGTCAGGGAGAGATACCCATTATTAGGCGTGGCAGCTCGTTCCGCTTCCTTTCGATGTCTTCCTTTCAAATAAGCGTAAATGTTTTGATGCCGGCTTAGGAAGAACACGGACATTTCGACCGACCTATCCACTCTACAATCGATCCTCACATGCTCCCCCGAAGTGGGACGAGCTTCGTTTCAGCCCTTCCGATCCCCCCCATTTCTTCCTTGACCCCTCACACGAGTTGAGACGATGCTATGGCGGTTCAGCTTCGCGTCGAACTCGACGCTCGATGCACTCCTTTCCCGCGAGACACCACCTTCCCTCGAGGAGCTCATGGATGAGCAAGATGTTCTGGCAGAATGCAAGGCTCAGAACAACAAGTGAGCGAGAAGCCTTTGGGTTTCACTGATCCTTTATGCCAGACTCGTAGCCTTTCTGTCGAGGGAGGATGCGATGAAGAGCTTGTTGCAATGGGTGGTCTCTGGACTGGATGAGCTGGATCAGCAAGCGTCCGAGGCCGATACAGCATCGATTCGGCATGTGATGGCCTCTCTGGACCTCTATCCTTCATATCGACCATTATCGGTGCCTGGTCCTGGACCAAGTTCGCCGCTTCTAGTTCCGGCAAAGTTGGTCGAGGAGGTCCAGGGGGCAGCGTGGTCGGAGGCCGTTGGACTGGGCGGAGGGCTGGAACGGCAGAGGAGCTCGGAGGACTCCCATTCGAGGTGAGTCATCCCCTTTTGGGCCAGGCTGACGAAAGATACCCCCAAATCGCAACCGAAATTCTTACGTCTGAGCTCTGGACGGTTCCCGAGACCATCATGGCGAGCAAGGAGGCCCTGCTCACGCCATTTTGGGATGCCGTGCTTCCACCTGTTCCAGAAGAGGTGCCCTCTCATGACAGGAGTGAGCAAGACCGAGCGAGAGATGAGTTTTGGTCGGAAGAGGACGAGGAGCGAGATCGGAAGCGAGAAGTCATACGGGGGATGTGGGTGCGGGTCAACGGGACGCTTATGGCGAAGCGGACGACAGAGGTGAGGATACCGAAACGCCGGAGCTGATGGCAGATGATCCGGTTCATTCAAACATTACCCCACATCATCGACCGGATGCTCACAAGGATATCTAGCCCTTCCGTGCAGGACATGATCATCCGACTCGTCTCGGCCGAGGAGGCCGGCGTCAGCGGAGTGATCGATTGGCTCGCAGCGGAAGGCTTGGTACCCCGTCTGATCGCCCTCCTGTCCCCGGAGCATCCCACGACTATGCACTCGATTGCGAGCGAATTGCTCAAGTCCATCATCACCCTCTGTGCTCCTTCACCGTTCAACCCACATGGCGGAAACGCGATGCAGCAGCAGGGTCAGCAACCACCCGGCACACGAGATAACCGCTTAATCCGGGAGCTTGTCAGCGAGAGAAGTATGGGAAAGATGGTGGCCTACATGCTTGACGACATCGACATCACCGACCGAGATTGGAAGGGGACTGGAGAGCCGAAAGATCCATTTATTGTCCATCCTCTACCTTCGCTTTCCTCAACCTCTTCGAGCCTCTCTCATATCTGCAATATCTTTGTCGAGTTGATACGGCGGAACAACTCCGACTTCTCCGAACCCCACCTCTTCCACACAATGCGAAATCGACTCATGACCATGCGGATTCAGGACGAAAACGAGGAGGACGAGCGGAAACGGATGGAGGCTGCGATGGGAGAGTTTAGCGAGAAGATGGGAATTGTTCATCTGGGTCACCTGTTGACCCTTCTGAGCGATAGATTTGCTCAATTACATCGATTCCTCCCTCGACCAAGACTGCAAGATCGAGCGGCATCCACATCCCATTCGAAACCCCTCACCGTCGAGCGCTTCCGGGTCATTGAGCTCTATGCGGAGCTGCTACACAGCTCGAACATGTCCATACTAAATCGACCGCCCGGCATCGGGCCATCATACTCGCCAGACGGGATCTTGTCAGGAGGACTTGGCGGACTGGAGGCATTAGGTGAAGCCATCGGTGGAGACAGGGTAGGCGAGGAGACAGAGGAGCAGGTCACACAAGCCCGCGAGCTGCCCGTGAGCAGCGGATCAACAGATTGCTCTCTCACAGGATCCGAGGAGGTGGGGTCAGACGAGCTCGAGGACATGGACGACACCCCCTCTCAATCGCCCGTTGCCTCCGGCACACTCGATCCTCCAGCGCCATCTCCAGCGGATGCGGAGCGGTTACGCGATGTCATGGGCATGGACCGGCCGATCTCGGAATCGGTTGACGCCGTTGCTGCGACTACCATTGCCCCTTCTATCTCGGAATACGAGAATGGGAAAGTGGAGCTCGCACCTGGCGATCGGCTCAAGCAGATCTTCATCCACCATCGGGTCTTGCTTACCGTCGTCGATCTCTTCTTCGAATATCCGAATAACGACTTTTTGCACCATGTGGTATACGACCTCCTGCAGCAGATCCTCAATGGACGATTAGGACCGGGCATAAATCGAGAGCTTGTCATCGAGCTGATACGAGACGCGAAGCTCATCGAGCGGATACTGGATGCGCAGAGGCTCAACGATAAGATAATGTGAGTTACACGTCATACTGAGCTGTAGACTTACGGTACACAGTACACAACCGAAAATGCCGCGCCTCGCCTACATGGGCCACATCATCCTGATCGCAGAAGAGGTCGGCAAATTGCTCGTACGGTGTCCGCCCGATCTTTACGCAGTCATCAAGGACTCCTTCGTCTTGTCAGAGTGGGAGGCTTTCGTCGAGACTTCATTACGGGAGACCAAAGCGAGGGATGCGAGACCACTCGCTGGCGGAAAGCCGATGATGCCCACCCCTTCGACTGAGGCCACAGCGAATGCTTCTGAGGATAGCAGTGATGAGGAGGAGGAAGCGAAGTTCGGCGAGCCGCTCACACGGACAGTCGCGGCGGATGGCTTCGCGCCGAGACCAGGATTTGATACCGAGGGAGAGGTGAGTCATACCTCAACAGATAGGGCTAAGGCCCAGTCATCATGGGTCTCATCGGCACGACATTTGGACTCGTCAGATGAGGACGATGACGACGCAGACTGGCTGAGACCGAGTGCAAATGGGCGAAGGGGGAGCGATGATGATTTCGGAGTAGGTCATAATCCAGTGGCCTTGGCTTACGGTAGACATTCCAGGCTCGACCCCCGGGTGACGACTTCGACGATGTGAGCGGACCCAGATCCATGAGTTTTTGTGCTGATCTCAAACAGGACGAGACTTGGGGAACTTTCACCTCCGCTTCGCCGTCGATCGACTCGCCCGAAAACCCCTTCGGAGATGACAATTTCGTCGCGCAGGTCCCTCTAGGTCAACAAATGCGACAGGACCCACTTACTCCTAGCGACTGGGCATCGGAATTTGATCGCGAATTTAGCTCTGGTGGTGCAGCTTCGACCTCGACAGCGGAGGATCCGCCGGCGATCGTCGTGCCTAATCTGGATGAGGTTGATGAGCCGTCTACACCTGGCAGCACTTGGAGGTTTACCGGGGAGGATGAAGGGGAGGATCTACCGCCAACGAGTTCTCCCATGATACCTGAGGAGCCTCCATTGTTTGCACACTCGACATCACCGACCCTTCCCTCGATCCCACTTCCACGTGATGCCGGACCGTTCACAAAGCCGGAGTCGTCGCCTGCACCGGTACGGTCACCTGCGAGCCGAAGCATCGATCTCCCCCGACCCACAAATCACCAACAACATTCACCTCAGTATGGCGTCGCCATCTCACCGCCCGATCCCGCCCTCATCGCAGCCGCGACCGAAGAATCTCCCCTCGGCCCCGGAGTAACCTCAAACACACATATAACCTCGCAAGGGATGCTGGAGAAGGATGTGGAAGGGAAGAAAATCACTGTCCCAGCGGATGAGATTGTCAGAGGGGTGGAAGGAGCGATTGACAGAAGGGAGTAGGTTCCTTCAGTAGAGTGGTAGAGGTGATGGCATAGCATTGTCGGAGTGGTCGGTGAAGATGCCTTAAGAGCTGGTGCATCAAGCAGTTGAATGAGCCGAGGGATTGCTCCTCAGCTTGGAGAAGCTGATTGTGATGCCGAGAACTGGCACATATCGAAACAGTCTCGGCTGACGTAAGATTAACCTCACCTGAAACGCGTTCCCCGACCTTTCAGGGACCGATCTCGAAATGTTTGTCTCCGAAAAATCAAAATCAACACGCTATCAACCTGTCGTTGTCTTTAATTTCATCGACGCACCCGAGCCCGATCTTCCACGAGTAGCAGACCATATGGAATCCCGACTCATATCGGGGTACAGCGATGACGGTTCATCTGAAGGCAAGTGACGGGACAGCGAGGCTGTGCGCACATCCGTCCTTTCTTCTTTTGATCTCCGTCCGACGATCATTCGTCAAGTCTACTCCGCGCGGCATCATCACGGCGCACTCTCTGCCGAAAACTCGATAGCGTGTGAGAAATGATCTCGAGCACAATAGGATCCTACGTCGCGCATCTCTCCCGAATCCCTCGCTTCTCGCTTCTACTGCCGGATCGGTAGCACGACGGCCCGATGCAATCAGCTGTGGGGATAAGAACCATGAGTCTGCACACTCCGCCTCGCCATCGAGTTTCCCCGCCTATCAATTCACCTTTCATCAAACCTTTCGACTCGCCCTCACCAGATTCTCAGCATTTCTCACGAGAGGGGATCCAGATCTCCCCTAGGAGCGATACGACGACCTCTTCGCCCGGAGGCCTGTTGCGAGAAGGACGACTGGCGGGAGAGACGAGTCTGGATTCGCTGGACGTGATTGACTCTCCAATGGCTCTTTCAGACGAGATGGCAGAGGGGTTGAACGATTTGAGGATGGAGAAAAGAATGAAGGGGAGGAGTATCGACACTACGACGGCGAATGCTTTGGTCCAGACATTTCCAAGCCCGCCAGATGTCCACCCATCGCTTGAAGAGCTCTCTCCTATACAACTCCCTCCTTCCCGCGTCTCCCCGAAGTCCAGCGAAGCGCCGAATATCAACCAATCCTTCCTCAGATGGTCTCAAGCCGGATCCACCATCTTCTCCGATCCCGCCGCATCCACCATCGCTCAGCCCAGTAAACCATCTCCACGACGAAATGCACCCGTCCCATCTACTGACAAATCTTTTCTCCGCATGTCCCGCACGACTTTTGCCTTCTCCGACTTCGCCCCCTCCTCTGGCCGAAACCAGTCGATGTCCTCCACCTCCGAGCGCTCTCAGCAAGATGAGGAGGAGGAGGTTATGCGACCCGTGCCTTCAGGTCGCACTAGTTACGGAACCTTTGGCTCACACCCACGTCGTAGGAGCGCAGTCCCATCCACCTCGACTGGGTCCGATCCTGGGGGCCAACCGACCCAAGACGAGGATAACGTTGCCGTCAGCATCCGGAATGGCCGCAACGACGAGGATTCCCAATCAGCGTCAAGTGGACAGAGGCGTCGGCCGCTCTCCATGTCTTCCACATCAGACTCGAGCTTCTCAGCACCTGCCTCAAATACCTCACCCTTGCTCCATGTCGTTGCGATCTCCACTCCGGCCCATCTCCCTTCGCCGACACAGAGGCGTCCTTCTCACAAGGCACCGGAGACCGATCAAGCCATTACCTCACATCTGCTCAAAAGTAGTGCTGTCAACGAGGTACGAATCGTACCTTATCAACGATCATCGCCCACCAATCTCGGCTCGGCAGTCCAGCTCGCACCGCCTACATGTGGTACGCCATTGAAGGCAGGATGCGTCAAGGAGGAGAGATCGTTCAGCGATTCGAGCGAAAGCGGGTATGGCGCTGTCAGATCGACAAAGCATCCACAGCAGGGGATGAAACCGAGCAAGCTCGATCAGGTGCTGGGCGAGGGCGCTGAGACGGCAAGGGTTTTGATGGAGTTCGACCGGAGAGCTATAAGAGACACTGTCAAACAGCTGGCTCATAAGTCGTAGCTTGATCATTCGTTTCCAGGTATAGCTCACGTATATCAGACCTGATCCCCTGCCGCCTGCGAGGGGTCAGAAGCTTTCCTCTTCTGGTAAGAAAGCTGTGTTTACGCCGGCGACGCAGATGAACGATCAGGTTTCTCCCTCCAATCCGGCCAGTCCTCTCGGCCTTCATGGTGGGATCAACAGCTCCAATTGGGAAGCGCGATTCCGCTCCACCTCCGTTGAGTCGAATCTCTCCCTCCAATCATCGATCGCGGAATCTACCAACACACTTTCCCGCCTCATTCCGCAATCGCCACCAGAGAAGTCCCTTCCCCCCCTGCCGGCTTCACCCTCATCAAAGGCCAACTTCGCAAGTCCCGCCCAACTTGCTGCGCGCAATGCTCTATCCCCAGGGCAGCGAGCACTCCTGCTCAAGCGGACGCGTAAGCTCGAGCAGATGCTTGGCAGGCCGCTGGACGAGAACCAGATCGAGCGACTTGTGATCGACCCCCACAGTGCCCGCGGCGCTCTCTCCAGCAGGGTAGTGAACGACACCTTTCCCGCCATATCGCCATCACAGGCCGATTCCGTGTCGAAGGCGGCGAAAAGAGACGCCCGGCCTCGTATGGTCGAAGCACTTCCACCGAGATCTAGCTCGAGATCGGCAAGCAGGGCAGCATCTCCCCTACAGTCCGACAGGCAGGAGAACGAGAGCAGCGACGACGAGAGGAAGCAACTCGCGAGAGCGATGCGAGTCTTAGACGCCGCTGCCAACATCGATGATGTGCAGCGATCCAGACCGGATCCGTCGGCATCGCCTTTGCGTCAAATAGGCAGGGGTCCTGCATCCTTAACCGCAAAGCTCCAAGAATTCTGGCTCGATGATTCTCCGGTCGAAGACGAGGCTACACGACGAGCGCGTCGGCACCAAAACGCGAAGGTACGTGAATATCGTTTAACTGAGCTGACCATCCAGCTTCACCGCCTGCTAGGTGTTCCTATTCCTCCCGCACTCGTCAGTCCGCCTATCCAGGATGCCTCTCGCTCCTCTACACCGAACGACAAGTCTTTCTTCGCCTTCGACGAAGGTCCGGGTCGCCCCGGTGAAGATGTCTCCGCTGGACGGGTCTCCAAGCTCCGTCTGCGCGACAAGAAGAAATCGACCGAATCTTCATCTTTCATGGACATGCGTGATTTCCGTCGCCGATCATCCGAACAGATTCCCCTCCTTCCAGACCTCGGTGATATAGATACGGTCGCGGCTAGACGCAAGGCGTGGAAGCTTGAGCAGATCCTAGGTGGCACCTTCTGAATATCTGCAATTCGAGCGCCGACGTCACCCCAAGGTGGTATAGCGATGGGCTGCGCGGCTCTCATCGAACTTAGACGGCCGGGATGACGAGTCTGGAACGAATAATGAGTCAGCTATGTAAGCATGTATGACTAGGGATGTAGCAACGTGGGCTGTCAGAGAGAGGTCGAAGACAGCATGCGCGCTTTCTCTTCAAGAGGACGAGTCAATGTAGTTATATAGCGTGCTAGCTGTACCTATGTATGGGTACATCTTCATGACGATGATGATGATGATGATGATGATGATGATGATGATGATGAATGACGCATGGTAGTATCCCCTTAATCGCCCTGAGCCGGGCTCGGGGGCTTCTGGAAGAGAGCCTCGAAATCGATCACGGTGCTCTGCGAGATGACGCCGAACGCATCCTGAAGCATTCCACCGAGATGTTCGAGCTCGGCGATGACCTCCTACAAGTACCAGACATATCAGCTCTGTCGTAAAAGTCTCGACTTTGAGAGGTCGACCTACTTGCATGGCGAGCGCGTATGCGAATAATAGCAGGTGTCGACCTCCACCGCGAACACTACGTCGTTTGACCATATCGAGATCCCTGATTGCCTCGACTAGGCGCTGTCGCGCATGCTCGGCAGGGGGAAGATATGGAGGCATTGGTGTACGGAGTCGGAAGCCGGCCGATAAAGTGTAGAACTAGGGCACAAATCAGACCGGTTGCAATAGGTATGAGCAGCACCACAGACATATAGGATGACGTTCCCGGCCATTTCCCGGCGCTGCTTATTGACTGGCTCAACGAAGGCTTTTCGCATTCCCTGATCGAGTAAGTATAATGACATCACTGGACACTGGAAGGATGACTCACATTGTCCCTGGCAATTTAATCAGCATGAATCAACTTTTCAGGATCGTGGTTACCATTCGTCTCTCGCCGTCACGCATCGCATACTGTGCAGTCGATCGACAATTCTCTCGCAGCTGAGGAGCACTTCTTTGTAGAAACCAAAGGCGAATGGACCCTTGAGACGGGGCTCATTCTTAGTCTGACCGAGGAGGTCACGGAGCTCCACTAGCTGACTTTGCAGGTGAAGCTCCCTGATCTTGTCAGCCTGAAATAAAAAGCCGGAAAGCCGAAACAACGGACATTGCCATGAACTGTCGGACGCCATGGCTAAGGTGTGGAAGCCGAGCCTGGCTGAGAGGAAGAAGCGGTTCCTGCTCCTCAGGACCCTCTTGAGTGGTTTCTGAGGAATCAACACCTCGGCTATATGTCGTTACGAGCTTGGAGTAAAGGTATGACAGGTCAACGCAGAAGCTGATTTGTTCAGTACATGGCATGCCCGGTTCGGAAGACCCACTCGCTAATGCCGATCCGGAGTTCGCGTCGTGCCGTGAAGGGCCACCAATAGCGCGAGACGATCGCGGCCCAAATCACGCCGATGATCACACTGGTCGAGCGGTGGAAAGCAATATCAAGAACCGCCACATCCCGGTCACGCTGGTTGTACCTCATTTATAAGTATAGTTCGGATTCGGCCGCTTACGCGTAAAGGCAGGTCAGATTCTATCGAGCCACGTTAGCTCGGTATACGAGATACGGAGACCTACTCACGTAAGTGAGTAATATGAAGCGGCCAGCTTGAGCGTATTCGGGCATCTGCGTGATGATATAGAAGCACGGCATGGAAAAGAAGAATCCTAGGATGGGGAGGACAATCTCGTTGTGCGGGAAGCTGAACCGAGACTATCAAAAAGCGACCTTGCGAATGGAAGGCGTTCTTACACGGTGTAGAACAGGACAGCGACGGCTGCGCCAAGGCTAAGAAGAGTGAGCTTTTGGACGTTGACTTCAGGCGGACGACTGACATAGTCCCCACAACGCGAAAGAAGGACCTAATGAGGAATAAGTCGAATCCCACGATGTGGACCGAAGGCTTACAAAAAGTTCGTCTGTCCGACAGTTGGGCTCATAGTCGCGAAGTAGGCGATCAATGCCCATTCACCTCTATACGCGAGGAACACCGGCCGTCCCCATTCAGTGAAAGCCGGAGCTGCTAATATCGCTGGCTGAATAAGCTTTAGCTCAGACCTTTGACCTACCTCCTGCTAGACCAGTCTTCACCGCATACCGCATATCAGGCTGGCGAAGCGTTGCCCCAAACTCCCAAAACCTCTGCCTGAGCTTCGCCGACGCCGACATATGGTGGCCATGTGAATGTAGGAGATTGTCCGGGTCATCTGGTCTGTTCCTTGGGAAGGGAGGGGGCTGGAGATGGCTCGGATCAATGGGGACGACTTGGCCTGATCATCGCATCAGAGTCGATCATTGACGGCGAGCAAATGAAGCTTACGGAGCTGCTTGTAAAGGAACTTCACTTTCTTTCCCTCCGCATCCCGCTGCGAGGGCCACCACGACCGTATGTGCTCCCAAGTAGAGACATCCCTTGATGTGGAGATCTGCAGGCGTGAGTGGGGGACTTCGCAGTTGCCGACTACATACCTCCTTCATGGTGTCAAGAAGGAATATCATTTCTCGACCAAACTCTTCAAGTGTGAATAAGAAGCTGCATATATCAGCGAGCTTTGTCGACTAGTGGACCCACAAGTCGATCAGGAAGACCGTTTCATTCGGACGTTCGGCCATCCCATCGAGGTCCGACGGAGGTTCTCCTGCATCACCGCCGCTATCGCTATCGCTATCACTACGTTCGTATATCCCTCTTTCGCGTCGAGGCCCGGCATACAACCGTTTAATGGCTCGACTGGAGCATTGCGTGAAGTCTTCGAGGGACGAGGCTAGGGCGGTGCGCGTTGTCGACAGGGCGACATCGGTCTTCGGAGATTGCTGAGCGACGCCCTGGACCGCTTCTAACGCATCGTCACAACGCGACTGGGGGTCAGCACCTTATCTCGAACCGAACTCACGACAAGCGTATCCATCTGCGCTCCAGCGATGTCCCGAAACTGCAAGAACAGGCGGATACTGCCGGCGATATCTGTACCCAGCATCGCCGGACAGCTTGACGTCGTATCTCGCTTGAGAAAGGAGATGAAGATCGCAGAGAAGTCCTCCTTTGGTTCGACATCGGCATCGATTTGACCTTCCCTTATTGCGCGAATCAAGCTTTCTTGCAGTCTTGTACTGCTTCGCAGACCCGCCAAATGTTGGGCTAAACGTGTCAAGCTTCCGATGGCTGCTTCGTATAGATCGAGCCTGCGGCCTCTGATCCGGGGATCCAAGACACGCTCATATTTGGCCTCCCCGAGATCCGACTTCAGTGTCTTGAAGGCCTTAGCATGGGATTGTACAGCTTCTTTCAAGTTCGTTCGATTTCCCCTGACTACGGTCTTGTCGAGGAGGAAAGTTGAAGTGAGGAGGTCAAAGAGAGTGGAGAAGGACGAAAGGGATTTAGTGATAGAGGATTGGAGGCGAGACGTGGCCGATGTCGGGAAAATAGTATAGCATACGATGTTGGCGATGCCCGCTGGGTACGTGTCAACCATATCCACAGAAACACGATGACATACCTCCGATTAGGACAATGAGCAGAACTTCGAGCAGCTTGGGAAGATTGCCTTCCTTGATGATCACCGTGTAGAGAGTCACCGCCGCCATGGAACATCCTAAGCGAGTCAGTGATGTTTCCAGGGTGGCACAAGCGCCGGACCAGAATTGAAGCTTGGATTCGCCACCCAGACCTTCGCCCACGCCAGCCATCCCATACTCCCACCAATCCACACTATGCACACGATCCAGTCACCGATCTCGCTGATCCAGTCGGAATCGAAACCTTCTGACGGCGCAAAGTGATCGAAGACGTGGACCGTGGCCATGGACAGGAGTGAGACGAGTGTGGCTAGCAATGCGAGAATGATGCAGAAGCGGGTCGCCAGGAGCATGTTACCGACCGTCTTGGCAGGATTGAACTGTTCGAGGATCCTTCAAATTCTGGGAAAGCGACGTAGAACGGAAAGGCTCACATATACGACAATTGTTGCGACCATATGAGCCGAGTACGCTGGTCTGCGCGTGATGCGACCATGCGCGTCCGTCTCGGATGAGGTGGAAAGAATATTGGAAAGGGCGGGGACAAAGGTGAAGAGGGACGCTATGAGGTACGCGATTGCACATTTCAGGATAGCAATAGCGACGGGAGATGGTGGCCAGTAACGAGAGCCAGCTTGACCGCATCATCAGCGTGTATACCGATGTATCAGACGAAAGACTTGCTTGACCCTTTTAGTGAAGTCTGTGTCGATGATCGATGATTCTCGGCCAGAAATGGAATCGGGGAGTCCCGAGGGTCGTCTTCCCCGTCCTCCAGCGTGTGTCCGTTCAGCCCATTGATTCCGTTCGGAGGCTCTCCCCTCTCATCTTCATCTTCATGAACATCTACACCATACAGTCCGTCAAGCTGAGGTGGAGATGCCGAAAGGGGGACTTCGGCTTCGGCATCTCTTTCTGCATTTCGCTCCAGTACGCGAACCGTCGGGGACGAGCTCTCCTCTTCTCGCCCAGTGGATGAGAAGACTGTCGTCAGGTTGAAAGTCCGGGACCGTTTATGAGACGGATGTCCGAGCAGTTTCCTCCCCTCTGAAAGGTCCTCATCTTGTTTGCCGACAAGGTCTTGTAGAGTCTGCCAATTGTCCAGGTCGCTCGACTGCTCGTGTGAACCTCGATTTCTCATAAAGCTCCACGAGGTGGAAGAGCGAAGCCCTGCTGAGCGAGCTCCTTCCCCCAAAGCCGCCTCCTGGAACGAGAGACGAGGGGCGTTGGCTGACCCAAGGCGACCAGAGAGCCCATCAGGGGGAATGTCTGACGAAGATGCAGCTGAGTACGGCTGCGAGCTCGGGCCGGATGCCTGCGATGCCTGCGGCGAAATCCGGTTGTTCGAAGCTTCCTTGGTCGCCATCAGACACGATCAAGGTCCAGACGCCTTGGATGAAATCCTGTTGCAATAGAGCATCATTCCGGCCGGTCTAACACATCATATATCAACGACCAGACAAAGGGTGCCAAAGCCTGAAACACCCAAAGCACCGGGGTCTCCACACGGACATGTCACGTGAGCCGGAATTTCCGATTCCTTGCGTCTCTCCTTTGCAAACTCCCCATCTCGCAAAGACATAGCCATGGCAGAGATCAACGTCTCATCTAGCTCCTCGGGACCTTCAAGAGGAGGAAAAGGCGGTGATGACTGGGGGCGAGGCGGCTCCAATGGCAAGTCGCATATGTCGGGTGATACCACAGCCCAGAGAAACAAATCCTACAAGTACGGTCGGGGAAGGGGAGCTGGACGAGGCAGTGGCGCGGGTCGAGCTCGAGGTGGGCCTTCCCGAGGAGGAACCAGACCACCGTGGGGTGGACAGGGTGAAGAGGCTCCGAAGATGCACCTTGGCAGCTATCGAGACGATCCCCTGGTGAGTGAAGATCACCCTCGAAAAGGCGATTCTGATCTCTTCACGGAATCAGCCAGATATCATGATGGTTCCGGGGATATGCGCTACAACCATTCAAAACAAGGAAAGGAGTGCTGAGCGGGAGCTGGTGGAATACCTTGAGCGAGTATGTTGCGATCTCTCCGATGATCGAAGGTTACTGATCGTCGATCTCCGGCTGGTAGGTCGCAGACGAGCTCTATCCGGAGATGAACGAAGCGATGGTGAAGACAGAGCCCGAAAATGTGGAAGATGTGGACTTGGAGGAAATGCTGAAGCGGGAGCTGGCGGGCATGTCGGTGATTAAGAAGTCCACCCGATTCAGTGAGTCGTACTGATGCTCCTGGCAACCATGAGTCTGAATGTTCTCGCATAGGGCTATGCCGTCATGATACACCTTGCGGTAAGCTGGCCCCTCCCGTTGCTATCGTTGCTTCGGCTGAAGATATCAGTGATCTACATCAACGTTCTGCCACCCCTCGATCCGAATCGTTTAGTCCTCCATATCCTCGAACATGTCGAACGTACCGCCAAATGCCCTTTCAAGTGCCTCTTCACCCCTTGCCATCGTTGCAAGCTTGCTGATGATTGGATAAGATATACCAGCCGACTCACTCCCATCGCTGCGACAGGCGGAGCGACACTCACTCAGCTCGCTGAGGTCTCCCAGACTGTCATCGAGAAGGGATTTGCGACATCCACAACTAGCTCCCTCCGGGTATGTCATGCGTATCCCTGGAAGATATCAGGACTGACAAGGCAGTTTGCGATCAATACGAATACACGAAGTTCGAATCGACTGGAAAGATTGGATATGATCAAGACGGTGGCGGACCAGGTGGTCAAGCTCGAACAAGGGCATAAGGTGGACCTGGAGAATCCAGAGAGAACAGTCCTGATCGAGCTGTACAAGGTGGAAATGGACAAGTATTGCCGTTTGGTGCTGAATAGTGACGTAGAATACGATCGGGATCGGAGTAGTTGAGGATTACGACCGTTTTAAGAAGGCAAGCGAACCAGCACTGAAAGGCATGCGTCTGACACCAAACAGTACAACCCATATCAACTAGCCGAGCACGCCGCACGCAATTCTCATCGCAGTCCGGAAAAGCCCGAGCGAGCCGGATCCCCAGCTAAGCCTCTGGCCTCCTTATCAGCCCAAAATCAAAAAAGGAAGCTCGAATCCCGAGATCGGAAAGCCGCAGCTATGAGAGAGGGCAGTAGATCACCCGTCAAGCGCAAGTTGACTGTCCTGGAAGACGGACAAGTGGAGCGAGGGCACGGAGGCGTGGAGTCTGGGGGGGGGCCTTGAGGATATGGATGCGAATCTGGGAGATGAGTTTGAGGAGGTCATCCAGGATGGAAGGGCGATGAAGATGAGAAGGACAGAGGATATTTGATGCTATGCCAACAACCCTCGCGGTCCCTGCCGCCAATCGACAGCTGGTACTTTTGGACTCCAGAGCCACTCCGAATCTCGTGATTCGGGGTGCCGGGATGTCTAGTCTTCTGAAACGGCACCGAACCCTGAGAAAGGGACACAAGAGTGGGGCAGATGGGGAAGCTGTCTTTTCCACGTACATACCCGTGAACGGGCGATCTGCTCAATACCAAGGCTGTCACACCATGAGGGAGATCTTCCAGAACGCCTGGCTCGTCCTGAGCGGCTTAATACCCTTCGTCCCGCATGATGGGCCCCTTCCTCAAGCTCCCAGAGTTCCGGCTGTCGACTCCTCATACCGAGGGCCATTCACTCACGGTGGAGCTTGGTCCGAGGCGTTCCAGTCCGCCAGAACCCTGGTATCCGAAATGACTGTGGAGGAGAAGGTGCGTCATGTCTAGGCGTGGCTAATCTCGCCAACGGTGTTAGGTGAACATCTCATCCTCCGTCTTCGGTCCATGTCCTTCTAACTCGGGCGGTGTCCCGCGCCTCGGAATCCCCGGGATGTGTTTCGACGACGGCCGTGAGCATCATTACCGTACATCTCGTGCAAGAGACTGACTCATGTAGCTGCTGGACCGAGATATACGGACTTCGTGACGCAATTCCCATCTTTGTTCAGCGCTGCTGCGAGCTTCGACCGCGAATTGATGGAGGAGAGGGCGGTGAGGATTGGATGGGAGTTTAGGGGGAAGGGGATCAATGTCGCTCTGGCTCCTGTACGTTCCACTTTCCCTGGACCGCAAAGCTAATGGTACCTCAGGTGACGGGTGGACCGCTCGGTAGATCGTGAGTCGTCGCAGCGATATCGGCTCTGATCTAACGACCTTGCGCAGTCCATTCTGCGGCCGGAATTGGGAATGTGTGTGCCGCTCTAGACACACATTGACCTTGCGCTGAAGGTTGTAGCGATCACTCCCGACACCTACCTCTCCTCGACCCTCTCCTTCGTCACCGTACGAGGCATGCAGGCTTCCGGCTTGATCACCTGCGCGAAGCATTACATCCTCTACGAGCAAGCGGAAGTGTGTACGGGACCGGTGAACTCCGGCGGACAGCGTACGGATTGCATGCATGTCTCTAGCGAGCTCGATGGTGAACCATGTTCACAAGGTATCGCTGATGATCGGCACAGACAAGACGATGAAGGAGGTGTATTTGCCAAGTTTCGCCGAGACCGTTAGAGCCGGTACCGGTGCTGTCATGTGGTATGTCGATCGTGAGCGGGAATGCCGGAGCTGATTTGTAGCTCGTACAACCGAATAAATGGGACCCCTGCATGCGAGAGCGATTCCGCAATGAATCAGATATTGAAGAGCGAGCTCGGGTTTCAAGGCTTGTGAGTTCAGGCCTTAGAGGAGGACTGTCAGGTGCTGATGAACCAAAGCATCTTGGTGGGTACTTTCGGCTTTCGACGATGAGAACTGCTCTCGACCTGAGCGCCGTAATGTCCGTAGAGCGATTACGGAGCTACGCACTCTACTGTGCCGACGGCCTTAGCCGGCATGGACTTGGAGCTACCGGCTACTGACTACTGTAGGTTCAGTAGTGTGTCTATGCGAGCTGATCGCTTCTAGTTGGGGAGCATCTCCTTGCTGCAGTAAAGGCCCGCGAAGTCCCCATGTCAAGGCTTGACGATATGGCCCATCGGTGAGCGACGAGCCAAATTGGCGGAGGTCAACTGATCTTCATCCAGAATTCTGACTCCATGGCTCGCTTTCGGTCAGAACTCAAGCTATCCGCATACCAACTGGCACAGGTTTGACTTGGCCGACGAGACCGAGGTGAAGGGCAGAATCTTCCGGAACGAGCACGTCGACAACAAGGGGGACAACTATATGTTCGCGAGGAAGGTTGCAGCGGAGTCGACCGTGTATGCTACTCGATCTTCCTAGATCTAGTCGCTGACTCGGTATAGGCTGCTCAAGAACACCGGTATCCTCCCCCTGAAAGGAATTAGGCGGATAGGTGTCCTCGGCTCAGATGCTGATTATCCCGATACCATTTCTGGCTGTGGAGGTGACCTGTTCTGCATGGTTGCGTCCAAGAGACGGTATTGGAACGGCACGGTCACGATTGGCGGTGGATCTGGTGCAGCTTATCCCGACTACGTGGTCTGTGTCGCCTCCATCTCCTGGTTGGCCACTGCTAAACAAAGTTAGGCCGCTCCGCTCGAAGCCATCACTCTGCGTGCCCGAAGGCACGGCATCCGAGTCGATCATCTCCTCCACGATGATTCCATGCATTATCCCGCCATGAGCACCATCGCCAGCCAGTCTGACGTCTGCATGGTCTTCGTCAGCGTCTACAATGTGGAAGGATGGGATCGTTCGCATTTGCGCTTGGACCACGACGGAGAGGAAATGATCAAAACTGTGGAGAAGGGATGCGCTGGGCCAGTGGTCGTCGTGATGCATATAGGCGGGCAGGTGATCATGGAGGACTGGGTGGGTTCAAGGTACCATGCATGACGGGGCTGATGCTTTCAGATCGACCTGCCAAACATCGGGGCTGTGATCTTCGCTGGGTATCCCGGTGAGATGTTTCTCGATTTTTCGGCTAGTAGCGACTGACCGTCAAGTAGGACAGGAGACCGGTAACGCCCTTGTCGATGTCTTGTGGGGCGATGTCAATCCGTCCGGCAAGGTGAGGTTCTCTCTCGGTTCAATAATATTTTGCTCAATCTTCCCAGTTGCCATTCACGATGGGCAAAGCCGTCTCCGACTGGCCTACAGGCAATATCATCCGTGAAATGGTGGGTTCCACGATGTTCGCCCTTGCCGTCCGGAGGTGATGATCCCTGTCACCTGATTAGGAGGAGACAGGTTCTCTTCACACCTCCGATTCATATCCTCGATCTGTCTTCTCCGAGGGTCTGGCGATAGACTACAAATGGTTCGACAAGTGGTCCATCACTCCAAGATACGAATTCGGGTTCGGGCTCAGCTACACGAGCTTCGAGATGTCCGACCTAGTCGTCGAGGAGAAACACAAGCTCGCGACGGATACAGTTCAAGTGACGAATGAGAAGCATACGGGAGAGGCGGGACTCTACGATGTCCTGGTAAGGCGGGAAACGGGCGGAAGTGCCAATACTTATTGGTAAATCAGTATATGGCGAGGATCAACATCACCAATACTGGCGAGGCCGCTGGAGCGGAAGTCGCACAGCTTGTAAGCTGGTCGATCGACCTCGAAGCGGTGATGCTGATCGCTTGGCAGTACATGAGTTATCCACTGTCCGAAAGTGATCAGCCACCTAGACATCTTCGAGGATACGCGAAGCCTTTCCTCGAGCCAGGTCAGACTCGGACCGTGAACTTCCCCCTGGTAAGTCTCTCCCTAACAATCAAGCACCATCTTAGGATGCGTCTCAGCGAAAGAAGGATCTCTCGATATGGGATGTGGAGAGACAACTCTGGCGGATCCCACCTGGGGTTTTCACGTTCCACGTCGGAAGCAGTTCGAGGAGGCTCTCGCTTACGGAGACCGTCAACCCCGAGGAGGGAGTGTGAGTGCTCGAAGCCTTGCAGAACGGCACAGAACGGCACACAAATAGTGTAGCATGTATGTAGCGATACGATAGATGCGGTCGGTAGGATGAAGTGAGTCATGACCATACCTGGTCTGATTCAACGAGGATGTCTCTTCCGTTCGGCCGAGTATGCCGCTTTGCCTAGGCAGAACTGTCAGCTAGGACCCAGGGGATACGACGAAAAAGTGGTCGTACCGTATCCCGAGGCATTGATTTCCGCATATCTGTAGTTTCCACTTCAGCGCAATTGACCAGCACACCCCTTCATCAACTCACCGAACCCATCCAACTCATCTCGTGTGGAACCCATCCCCTCCATCCCATGATAATAACTATCCCAATCAGCTTTCGCCTTTGTACATGATCCATCCAACTCACTCGACAACCCTCCTAAATATACTATACCCCAACCTCTCATACATCTCAATAGCCCGTCCATTATTACATCTCACAAACAGATCCACAAACCACGCGTCGACCCCATCCTTCCCCTCGCTGGACAGACGTTCAAGCATGTCCATATAGACTCGAGCGAGACCAAGAGAGCGGAAGGAGGGGGATATGGAGAGGGCGGTTAGGTGGCCGTGGTGCGATGGGTCGGGGGGTGGGGGCTC
>JAABUY010001406.1_pt1 | contig 32506 bp, 53 predicted proteins | sample 5560271 | NCBI WGS metagenome assembly JAABUY01 (sample SAMN10711886, study PRJNA513374) | rock metagenome | isolation source: Antarctica rocks | place: Antarctica: Victoria Land, University Valley | reverse complement strand
AGAGTGACCAATGATCAAATGAGGACGGCTAGACCAACAAGAGTGAACGAGGTGGGGGAGTTGGACAAGGTGAAGGCAGGGGTACCGAAGGTACAGCTGTCAACAAGGTTGGAGATAGAGCTAGATCGTCTAGGTTCAAGAGGATGACATGAATCGAGAAAGAACTAGGGAACTACAAGAGATGGGTTCCCTAGCCATATACTGAGCGGCTCTCCAGAGTTGCTTGATCCTTCAACATCTATGATCCAACATGGCGTGAGTTGAACAAGAGTTGAACGAAAGGCTGAGCAAGGCCGAGAGCTACGAGGCCAAGGCCAATGGTCCAGGGACGGTCGAGAGCGGGGGCGATGCGGGGTGAGAAGTCGAGACAGTGGGAGAAGTGGCTCGTGGTCATGGTGGCGGTCGGCCATCATGGCAATGGTGGTGATGATGTGGGAGAGAGAGAGAGAGAGATAGAGATGGGGTCATTGCGTCCACCGGTCCTCTTCTCTCGTTGCACGTGACCATCCAAGCATCATGTGAGTCTATTTTGAGAGTACGCCATGGTCGGTGTCTATTCGTGTGCTGATGACCGAAAGCGGATCTCTCTCTGGTCTCTGGACAGCACAGGGAGAGGGACAGGTGAGGGAGGTAGAGGGAGGTAGAGGGGAGGCGACACTCGTCATGGCGCTCTTCGGAATCCAGTCGCGCAGTCGCTGCATGTAGTGACTTGTGTGTGCTGGAGCGTCAGTGAGATCTCGTTCTCTACACACTAACACTCCTACCCGGGGTAATCAGCAGCGTGTTATCCTCACTTGATCCTTCTAACTGAACCTCCTGAACCTCCTGACCGGGTCGAGCAGTCACATATCCCTTTCGTGACCCCTCTCCCGTGGTGAACGGTATGGGTCTGTTTCACCGGCGCACACACAAGGATTCAGAGGATGGGATGTGGCTGCTGAAAAGGCCAGGCACGATGAGGAAGAGAAGAAGAGTGGGTCAGATCCTTGTCATATCCTCCCAGGCACAAGCAGCACCGCACTCGTACTCCATCTCGAACCCCTCACCGAGTTGCATCCCGAGTTGGCACTGGCCACGGTAGCTGACACTGCTCACAAAGGGTACGACGGGGACGAGTACGAAGCCCTGCTCCGCTATGTCAATGATCACGCGGAAAAGCTTGCTCACACCACTGGGAAACAGCAGGAAGAGAATGAGGACGATGTAAAGTACACCAGGAAATGGTATGCGCCATGGAAGAAGATCCGGGTCGGGCAGAGCGCCAAAGAAGTGAGTCCCCGCTCCTCCCTTACCATAGCCATATGACCTACTACATTTCTGCAACTCGGCGAACGGGGAACCGTGGGATCCCTTCTCTGCGGATCGGAACATGGTCACTGGTGGTCACTGGTGGATTGGGGGGCCAAGCTGATGCTCGTGCTCGTAGGTCCCGCCCGCGTGGCTGGAGACGGACAGGCAGAAAGGGTTGTCGGCTGGTGATATCGAGCCGAGACGTAAGGAGTTTGGGTACAATGGGCTTGTGAGGTACGTTCTCACATCCACCGCTGCAGCCTCTGCCACTTGTTCCACCTTCCATCTACTCCACCTCTGCCACCTCTTCCATCTTTCCACCCTTCACCTCGTCCACCTCTGCCACACTCCTCCCAGGACGCTTCTATCACCCCCCCTCCTGGGCAAAAATTCCAAACAACGTCCAGGCCACATTCCACTGACATACCATACCATCCAGTCCCTCGGAGAATCAGTTCATCAAATTCATCTCCTACTTCCGCGGGCCCATTCTCTATGTCATGGAGATCGCCGTGGTGCTCGCCGCAGGGCTACAAGATTGGATTGACTTTGGGGTCATCGTGGCGATACTCTTGATGAACGCGATAGTCGGGTGGTATCAGGAAAAGTGAGTTGCACTCCCCAAGCTCCTCATGGCCATCTGTGCATTTCGAGCGTACACAAGGGGGGGGGGCATTGGGATGGTGCACTGTTGGGGTCGCGATTTCGCGATTTGGGGAATATTGAGAGTGTCAGTGCTGATTCTGCGACCACCACACTCAGACAAGCAGGCGATATTGTCGCTCGACTCAAGGCCGGTATAGCCATGAAATGTACGGTCGTCAGGGATGGGAAGGAGCAGGAGGTTCAAGCGAGGGACTTGGTCCCTGACGATATCATGATTCTCGAAGAGGGCGAGACCATTGCGGCGGATGCCAAGGTGAGCTGATACCACAGATTGCCCATATCGACATCAACATGTTTGCACACGCGTACTGACGTAGCTGTAGATCATTGGGGAATACGACGACAAAGATGGCTCAAAGGTATGTACTTTGCCTGCGCGTCCCACTTCCACCAGGACACCATGAGCTGACACCACACGACCCAGGCCAAGGCCCTCCAGGACAAGATCACCCGCTCCTCCAAAGGCCACCAACACTCCCAAGACAGCGAGGACGAAGACGAGGATGACGATGGCGGCGGTCGATTCCAAGGTCCTTCCTTGTGCTCGGTGGATCAGTCCGCAATTACTGGGGAATCCCTCGCTTCGGACAAGTTTTCTGGGTGATACGGCGTATTACACTTGTGGGGTCAAGCGGGGTAAATGTTACGGGGTTGTAATGTGTCCAGCCAATGAGAGCTTTGTAGGGAAGACTGCTGCTTTGGTGTCTGGTGAGTCGAAACGTCCAAAGCCTCGCCTGTCATGTCACACGAGGTCCATGCCCGTGGGGAACTGGACTGACTGGCCACTTGTCCAGGCTCGAATAACAGGGGTCACTTTCAAATCGTCCTCGGGAACATTGGTACAACGTGAGTGGCACCATCATCTGGCAAAGCGACTGGCTCGTTGACCCCATCTCACCAACAGCCTCCTCGTCCTGGTCATCCTTTTCATCCTAGCGGTGTGGATCGGGGGTTTCTTCCGCGGAACAGGTATAGCTCAACCAAAACAAAACAACCTCCTGGTCTACGCTCTGATCTTCCTCATCGTTGGAGTCCCCGTACGTCTCCCAGTAGTCACCACCACCACCCTAGCTGTCGAAGCCGCCTACCTGGCCCGAAGACATGCCATCGTCCAGAAGTTGACTGCCATTGAGTCTTTGGCTGGGGTCGATTTATTGTGTTCCGACAAGACGGGGACTTTGACTGCCAATAAACTGTCTGTAAATGATCCTTTTGTCACGCACGGAGTGGATCCAAATTGGTTCATGTGTGTCGCGGTACTGTCCTCGAGTCATAATGTAAAGCAGTTGGATCCCATCGACAAGGTGACGGTAATCGGGCTAAAAGTGAGCTCCTTCCTGTCCTCCTTGAGCCTATACCCGCCACAGTGGACATGCAGACTTACCCACCCGCCGATACTTTTAGGACTACCCCAAAGCCCATAAGATGCTGAAAGCCGGATGGAACACTCTAATGTTCACACCCTTCGACCCAGTCTCCAAGCGCATCACAGCAGAAGTCGAGAAGGACGGCAAGCGATACACGTGTGCAAAAGGAGCACCCAACTCGATCCTAAAGCTGAAAAGGTTCAAGGAAGAAGATGTAGCCGTGCCCAGGCTCAGTCCTTTGCCACACGCGGGTTCAGATCGTTAGGTGTGGCTTCGAAAGAGGACGGAAAGGACTGGCAGCTGTTGGGCATTTGTGCATGTCTGACCCACCCAGGTCCGATACTGCACAGGTAAGCCAGTCCCTGTCGCCTGTCGCCCCCCGTCGTCTGCGGCTGGGTAAAAGCTGACGACCCAATGACCAGACCATCAGTGAGGCGCGTGAACTTGGAATCCACGTCAAAGTAAGACCTTCTCCAGGCTGTGGGCAGCGCCGCTGGACGGTCTCGAGCTGACATACTCTCCGCTCCCTAGATGCTCACCGGTGACGCCGTAGCAATAGCCAAAGAAACCAGCAAACAACTCGGCCTCAACACCAACGTCTAGGACTCTGAAAAGCTCATCAGTGGCGGAATGGCCGGATCGGACATGCGAGACTTTGTCGAAGCTGCCGATGGGTTTGCAGAGGTTTTCCCAGAACACAAATATCAAGTCGTCTCTCTCCTTCAGGAACGAGGTCACCTCACGGCCATGACAGGAGACGGGGTGAACGATGCGCCCTCTTTGAAGAAGGCAGATTGCGGGATTGCTGTGGAAGGCGCTTCAGATACCGCCAGGACGACGGCGGACGTGGTATTCCTGGATGAGGGTTTGCGCACAATCATCACTGCTATAAAGGTTGCGAGGCAGATCTTCCATCGGATGAAGGCGTATATCATATACCGGTGAGCCCCGTCCTTGGCCAGGTTTTGTTTTTGGCGCGCTGACAGACCTTGCCGCCAGTATCGCTCTCTGTGTCCACCTGCAAGTGTACTTGATGCTTTCGATCCTCATCCGCAACGAGACCATTCGCGTGGACCTGGTCGTGTAAGCTCCACTCAGCCCCATTTCATCACCCTCTCCCACTGACACCGGCACCGAATCAGCGTCCTGGCCATCTTTGCAGACGTAGCCACCATCGCTATCGCCTATGACCGAGGTGAGCCGCTCCAGTCCCATCGGCCATCAGGATCCAATTCTGACCCCTACCAGCACCGTACGCGAGGCAGCCGGTCGAATGGCAGCTCCCAAAAGTGTGGATCATCTCCACAATCTGCGGCAAGTCACCTTTTCTCACTCTCCCTGACGTTCAGGTTTCGCGGAGAGTCAGCTGACGATCGCAAATGTCTAGGCTTGATGCTGGTTGCTGGGACCTGAATCATTCGCTGAACACTGTTCATTGGTAATGGCGGTATCATCCAGAGATCTTGTTCCTCGAGGTGGCACTGACCGAGTCGTGGGTCATATGTGAGTGTTCCCGCCTCAGGAAAAGGGGACGGTCGTTGTGGCGACAGCGGTAGCTGATCGCTGCAGTCGTCACTCGCCTGGCACAAGAGCCAGGAACGCCGAATGTCTTTCCCTCCATTCAGCTCATCTTGGCTGTCCTCGGTGTCGACGTCTTGTGAGCTCATCCTTTTGACGCCGAGTTCTGGCTGTTTCGCTCACTGATGCTTGACAGGGCGTCTCTGTTTGCGTTGTTTGGATGGATTTCTGGGCCTGCCGACCATAATGGATGGATCGATATCGTCACTGTTGTTAAGGTTTGGCTGTACAGCTTCGGCGTCACAATCATGATTCTTCTAGTCTGTGATTGTACTCTCCGCCCTGCCACGACACAGCCTGGCTGCTACCCTCTTATACTCCTTTCGTCTGTTGTCTGTTGTCATCCTCATCGATCGTGTGCTGACTCGCACGCCTTGCCTTACCAGATCTGCTTCTCAACAAGATCCAATACCTGGATACAATAGGCCGCAAGACCCACTCGAAGAAGAACGAAACTTCCTCACGGGTCTGCAACGTCTGACTCTGGTTCACGAGGATCATGGCGAAGGCTCATACTTCCATTTGAAATCTGGCGCCGAAGCCCCGCAAGCGGAGGCAGTGGAGAAACAAAAGCCTGACCGAGGTAAGGGCAAGGCGCTGGATGAGGCTGGTGCCAAAGTCGGCCAGCGGAAGAAATATAGTCCAGAGGGATCGGGCGATGACAAAGGGCACGGGCAGGGAAAGACTCCTCCGGATAGCGATGCTAGTTCCAGTGAGACGAAGAAGGTCAAGGGGGAGTGATCGCAGGGATAGAGCAGAATCACCATCACCGCAGAGGTCATTCGGGACGGGCAAATCCATCATCTCAATATTCTTCATCTTTTGTTTCCTTGTCGTGGTCAGTCCGATCTAAGTACATGTATGGTATCAGAGTCGAGTTGTATGTGGTTCCGGGCCGGGACTTCAGACACGGGCGACGCCGACATTCCTCCAAGCACATCATGGGATGCACCTATATAATATATGGTGTATGGTAGTAACCCTTCGATCCCCATGACCGGGTTGCGATGTACTCCACTGAATCTCTGTACAACAGCTCATGACACTCTTGCTTGACACTGAGGCAAAAGTAGCACACCAGCACGCCAAACATTAACATACCATATGGTACCAAACCATGTCGCACCTCACCTCGCACCACCTCCATCCCCCGTTCTCAAGTACAGTGCCCACTGCCCCACTGGTCTCCCTCTCCATATCCAAACTCCTCTCCTCCGACAAAAGCGAATCATGACCTTGGGTTCATCTATCTGGGCAAGAGGGTTAGGGGGTGTATCTCGGTGCATCGTGGGTATCTACAAGGGTACAGTGTCTGGAGGGACTTTCACTCGAGGTTCAGGTCGTGTTCAGTTGTTTCCCTGGGCTCAGAACTCGTCGCTGGTGTCCTCCTGGGTCCCTGGCCTTCCTACGTCAAAGCTCCTGCTCCTGGCTTTCAGCAGCGCAATGCTGAGCCTCGTGGTCAGCCTGGCCAACTTGGTGACGCCCATCTCCTTCTTCCAGAGCTCAAACTCCACTGCTGTGTCCTTGGCCATGAGTCTGCCTGCTGAGAAGACAAGGGGGAGGAAGCGACCATGTGTGAGGGGCCTGAGGCGTGTGGCGAGCCTGCCAACTCTGTTCAAGTACTTCAGAGACTGCTGGGTGATGTGGGCGGGCAGGGGAACGTCCTGAGGGGGCCTTGTGGTCGTGCTGGTGGCGTGGGCAGCAAGCAGGGTGTATGCCTTGATGTCATAGTCGATGGAGCCTCTGAAAGGACCTCTGAGACGAATGTCATTGCGTCTCCTGCCTTCAAATGAGTGGGGCTCGTCTTCTGCGGTCGGATCCATTGTTTTGAGGGTGGGGTGGATGATCCGAGCCAAGGAGTCGTGCCCGATCACTGTCTGGCGAGGTCTGACCGTGCAGATCTTGTCGTGGCCAAGGCCATTGGGTCTGGCGCACCAGGGGCAGGTGGTGAGGGGTCCGAAGAGGAACAAGGGAGGAGATGAATTTTTTCATCGAAAGTGAGAGGGGAGCGTGGACAGCCATACCAGCCATGTTCAGCCACACAAATGTCTGGCGTATCGTTAGCCTTTGAATCACAAAGGGCATGAGTTGAGGCTCATGTTGTCATCGGATCTATACTTTTGATAACGCCACCACATCTTATCCCACGCTAGACTAATTTGCCCTTTCCTGCCTCGATTACCAGGCCATTCTGATTGAGAGATAGATGTCTCATCTGCAGTGGCCGCATATAGGTAACACGGCTAATCTTACACGCTAGACATACCATTCCATCGATTCGTCTGATCTCGCAAAACACAGCGACGCCCCCTCGTCTAGTAGGACTCGGTCAAAGACAGTTCACACCTTCGTACTTCGCCAGCCGCCTTTTGAGCCTTTCAACAGCTTTCCTGAGACGGCTCGCCTCCTCTTTCGCAATCTTGAGATTGTGGGTCATGCTGTTGAGGTCGGATTCGACGGAAAAGAGGTGTTCCACATCAATTTCCGCATGACCAAGACCGAGTTTGACCGGCTGGTCAATCTGTTGAAGGATCATGGTGTCAGCCGGTCTGCAAGGAAACCGCAAGCACCTGCAGCATGGCAGGTGGGTCCACTGGTTCACAGGCTTGCACATGGCTCATCGGTTGGCCTCTTAAAGCAGGCATTCGGTGTCGCAGGTGAGCTTTGCTTTCTTCTATGGTTTTCCATTATGACATCAAAGGTGGCAGTCTCTGATCTCCTGTAGTTGGCACCGCGCATACGTGGACCCGCAGATGGCTTGTAGCAATGATGCAGATACTACCCGACGTCATCTGGTGGCCCAGTACCGAGGAGCGCAAGCGCATCTCCGATTGGATCCTGCTTGAGCACGGCATACCCCAAATCGTCGGCTTTGTTGATGGCTGTCACATTAACATGGACCGTGCTCCCTACCGCGGTGTGAAGGCAGGGGCCTTCCACAGTCGCAAGGAGCGCTATAGATTCAACGTTGTCGCAGCGGTCGATCACGCCAAGCGCTTCACTTACATGCACTCAGGCAGCTCTGCACGATCAAGCGACATGCGCATTCAGAGAGCTGTTGCCTCTGCAAGAGCCAGACACATACTTCTCCGATGGGGAGGTCTTACTAGGCGACTCTGGCTTCAAGTGCACCACCTACCTCATCCCCATGTTCAAGCATACCCAGGGTCACAGTACAATGGCCGCAAGGAAGGTGCGTAGCTCTCATCACCATTGGGCAGCACTGATAATGTCCCTTCTCTCCCCTCTCCCATAGAAATGGTTCAATGACAAGGCCAAGGTACCCCGGGTGGCTGTGAAGCACGCATTCGGCATACCCAGAGGTCGCTGGCAGTTCCTACGCAATGCTAAAGTGGCCGTTGGCAACGGAGACAATGGAGCTCGAACGCATGCGATGATTCAAGCTTGCTTTATGCTAGATAACCTGTGTATCAAGTCGGCTCTTGTTCGTGGATGAGGAGGAGGTGCGAGTTCCTGCTCGACCCTCGGTAGGATCCCTGGTTCTAAAAGCAAGGACAGGTGAAGATTCGGATGTACTGTCAAGAGATTTATGCTCAAGTGGAGGAAAGGTCTACCGTGTCCCCTTTGCTGCAGTGTTAGCTCTAGCTTTCAAGAAGGAACAGGACTCACCAAGCAGATGTAGGGAGGATGATGAAATGAGCGGATTTCCTGGCTGACATGACCACTAATGCTCATTTGTCTTTCAGTGCGCCTGGAGATAGTGAAGAGAGAGTTAGTGCAGACTCCCCTTACCAATCCCCGACCCCATTGCCAACGCCCGACCTCATTGCCAAATCAATTTCCAACGTACGACGCCATTGTCACCTCCATTGCCAACTTCAACAAAGAGACTCCATGACTCAAGTTCGCTTGCATCATCTCATATAAAACGAGCCGTGACGAACCATAGCGCTGCCATGCCCGCACAGTCTGCTCAATCGCTCCAAGCAAACTTTGCCTCCTCGCAAGGCAACTTTGCCTCCTTGCTACAACATGGCACCATTCCCATCACCCACCCAGGCGTGGCACGACAACACCTAACCAGCACTATCTCCCACTCGTCCCGAACTTTCCGCCAAGGGCAAGACCACTGTCATCACTGGAGGTGGATCCGGCATTGGTGCGGAGACTGCTCGATAATTTGCTTGAGCCGGAGCTTCCCAAATCGTCGTCCTTGGTCGACGAATCCAGCCGCTACTCGAGGTCAAGGATGAGCTCACCCGCGACTTTCCCCATCTCCAGGTCGTTGCGATATCCATGGACATGACTAAGAAAGACGAGGTGGATGCAGCATTCCACAAGGCCGTGGACGGTCGCAAGATCCATGTCATGGTCAGCAACGCTGCGCAGACCGGGCCAGTAGACTTGGTGCGCGAAGTAGATCCCGACAAGTTCTTGACGACCGTCGATACCAATCTTCGGGGATCCCTTCTCGTCGCTCAAGCATTCCTCCGCTACGCCGTGCTGGATGCAGTTGTCATCGAAGTGAGATCCTCCGCTGCGCACGTCGCCTTCGGTGCGGGCTTTGCTGCGTACAGTATCGCCAAGCTGCCCGTCTTTCAATGTGGGACATGTTGGGGGTCGCCCATCCCGATATGCGCGTGTATCATACACAACCAGGGGTCGTCAAAACTGCGATGAACCGAGAAGCCGGCGGCATTGCTGCTGTCGGGTATGAGGATCAGATCACGGTGGGCCTTTGCTCCGCACATTGAAGGAGTTGAGCTGACGACAAAGCCTCGGGTCGCTCCCTGCAAGCTTTAACCTATGGCTCGCCAGTCCCGAAGCAGCCTTCTTGAAGGGAAGGTTCGTGTGGGCGAATTGGGACGTGAATGAGCTCATGCCCGATGCCAAAGCGATCGAGAAGGCTGGGAAATCCCAGGTCGGTCTCTTTGGTTGGCCCTTTGCAGAGGGAGAGGTGGTGTGGAAGTTTGCGCCTGCGGAGGGCACGACTGCAAATAGCGGTTTCGCTCGAAAGTGAGCATTGCCGCCCGGATAGAAGTGTAGTCTGGCTGTACAAGTCAAAGTTTCTTGCATCATCATTGTGAAAGTCGCCTGAGCGCGATCAAATCAGACGCCATCAAACGGAGCTACGCTATAGCTCCTCGTCGCAAGTTCTTCTTACTGATACATACCCGACGTAGTGGCGGTGCCACCTTGACCCAGCCACCCTTTAAAGCTCGTGCTACTGCGTCGAGTGCCTCGATCACAGGCGGAGTCACGGTTCATGAAGAGAGGAAGGCCCACCTGATTCAGACCGTCTCGACTTTTCGCCGTGGGTTCGTTCGGCGATGTAGTGATAGGCTTCTGTCTCCTTGGAGCAGCATCAGGTCGGACCAGTCGGATCTTATTTGTTGTTTTGTGTTTGAGCAGACGGACATCTCCAGTTCCTCGCCCTTTCCACTCGAGATCTGCTTTAATAATGAGGAAGTGCTTAGATCCCTGGGATGTTGTAATCGTAGAGCAGGGAGGGAACAGGTGATTCGCATGGAACAGTATCGCCAGAGAGAAGAGGACGGTGTTCGACATTTTCAACAGGATCGGGTATCGAACCGACAGTGCATCCGACAAGACCTCCGTCATCTTCGAAGGTGTCTCCCAGATCACCCCTTGATCAACGCCCAATGGACCCGACTCGACCAAGCTCTCTGGAACGAAGTCAGAAGGCTCAGAGGAAGGGTCAATCAGCGACAGGGAGACAGGCAGGAACTCGAGGACGCCATCCTCTCCCTCCCACTCCGCCTAGGAGGCCTCGGCGTGCTATCCCACCTCAGCGTAGCACCCCATGCCTTGGCAGCCTCGAACGAGGCGGGAGACCGGCACATCGACGCCTTCATGAACATTTCACCCTCCGACCAAGGCAGCCCTCCCCCAGCAGTCAAATCCCAGCATGAACGATGCCAGGACATGTGGGAAACGACCCAGACAGATCTGATCGACACCCTGGACGACACAGAGAGGAAGCTATTGGCAGAAGCGGCCTCCCCACTCGGCAGGAAGTGGCTCAACACCATCCCCTTCTACCAACCACTCTGCCTCACCGATTTCGAGGTCTCCACCGCGCTAAACTACCGTACCCTTGCCTGCTCACCCCTCACCACAAGCTCCTGGTGCTCAAGACCCAACAGCCTCGGCCATGACGAGCTCTGCATGTCCAGGCCTCGACAGACAGTGGCCAGACACGACCCCCCCGCTAGGATGATCACGTGTTGTCGAAGAAACAGGCGACCGGTGGGGTATCGCAGAAGGCGAGGTACAAAGACGTCGAGCGTCCGTCGAGAGGATCAGGAAGGAGGTTGGGAAAGGTCAAGTGCGTGTCAAGAAGCTGATTTCGAAGGTTTTGAGAGGACGAGTTCTTGGGACGGGACGACGGAAAGGATCGACAAGTAAGGGGAAGGAGAAGTACCGGGATATACCGGATCTGGAGCGGGGTGAGGGTGATCGAGGGGATGATGCGGAAGAAATGAAGCGGTGGGAGATGGAAGAGCAGCAGGTGGGGTATGAGCATGTGTTTGGGCTAATGATAGACAATGGTGAGACGGCAAGATGACACGCTTGGTGTAATCTCGGGGACACTTCATACGCTCGCATCGCAAGCTGGATTGATAGGCAACGAGGTCTCGGAGCAGTCAGAGTGAGTCCCTCTCACTGCATGTAGCTGAGCTGACCGCTCGAACCAGGATGCTAGATGACCTGAGTACGAGTGTCGACTCTACGGACACCCGATTACGAAAACTATCACGGACGATGCAAGACTTCATACGGCGAAACGAGGGTGAGGCACAACCCCTTGAAACGGCTGCTGATGGCAGAGACGAAGAGTGGATGGTGTATCTGCATCTTAGTCTTTGTACTGATCATCCTGCTCGTCGCGGTGATCTTGACATGAACGACATTCGGATCGCATCCCGGTCTTTAGTTATCCCATTTCGCCTATTTGTTCAAGATCTCCTTCACCGTCTCCGCCAATGTCTTCCCCTTCCACCCCTCCACCGTCACCCTCTCACCTGTCCAGTTGAAATCCGGAGTCCCCCACTTCCTCGAAATTCCCGCCGCCAAGCTCGGTAAACCACTCTGAGCCATCTGCGCCTCCCATTCCGCCTCGCTTATTTCGTGAATTTCGGGCGGAGACCCGTTGACCTCGGTGAAGGCTTGGATGATTTCCTCGCCAGTCTTTTCATATTCTATAAGGTCGAAGGTCTTGTTCGCTATGTCTTTTGGATGGTTGACCACGAGTTGAGCAGTAGCTGCGCCGGCGAACGGAAACGTCCTGTGGTAATCAGGTCCGAGATACTCGGATCAGAGATGGCTTACAACATAGGAAAGGGATTGGTGAGGGCATTGCGATACAAACTGATTTGGTTCGATTTGACGGTCATTCCGAAAAGTCTGAGCTTGTCAGGACCGGTCGCATCAGTAGCAGGAATCCACACTCACGGATGAGTGAAGGCGAACTCGGGAAAAGCGGCAGCTTTAATCGGTGTGAACGGGACTCCAAGCTCTTTTGCTCGATCCGCAACGTGCTCCTTCCCTTTCAGGAAGGCCAGCTTCGGGTACTCGTTGAATTCTTTCTCGGTCCACGGTGAGCCGTAGTCGGAGGGGATGAAAGTGTATAGGTCAGAGGATCCAGCGAGGGCCTCGATAAGGGGAATCTGCGACATCACGGAGACAGTAGACACATTAGAGCTAACTGTGTGAGCCAGTACAAACAAGCTTAATTGTTAAGAGCAGCTTACATGAGGATGTTGATCCCGGCCACTGCAGACTTCAAGGCACCAACGTCCTTCTTCTCGAGGTCGATCACGCGCTTCTCCACGTCTGACGGGATGTTTGAAGTGCTTGATGAAGGACGATGAAGTATTGCGAGCTTGATGCTGCCGGATTTGTGGGCAGGTAGAAGGGCGGCGAGGACAGCTGAGCCGACGTTACCATTGTGACCGATCAGACCGATAGTGTGAGGCATGATAGATGCCGGGGGAACAGAGAGAAATGTATCCTTGATATCAGGGGCTTTCGAAGAGGAGAGATTAGGGTAGCTTTTGGACCTCGTCATCCTCTCCGCTCAGTTTTTATTTCACACAGTGCGGCCTGCATGACCAAGCATTCGCAGTCGCTTAGCAATCTTTCACGGTTGTACAGGGGTGTCCAAATGTTATCGGCTAACGCCGAGCGGCGTTATAGTGTGGCAGCTATTCACCCCTGACTTCTCCGATTTGACCCAAATACCATGCTACTCGAGATGTTCATATCTCATCACCATGCATAGCTACAACGCTCATGTCTCTCAGTGACCTGTAGCATACCCTGCTGCGTTCTTCACCTGAACTACTCGCTTTGTCATCCCCTCACAGGCCTTGTTCACCAATCCATTGGGATCAAAGCCCGCTCCGTCTCAAAATGTACAATGAGCTCCGCTTTTGTCTTAGCAACCGGTCTCCTAGCTTCTACTCGCGCCTTGGGTACCGCTCACAGGTTCTCTATGGCGTTGAGGTCAGGAGAGTAGGCAGGATGATAGAAACGCTGAAATTTATGCAGTTGACGGAACCTCTCTGCAACTTCGCCGTCATGCGGGGTTGCGCCGTCTTCCACAACTACAGGACGCCGACCCTGATTTTCGTCTTCTCGCTTACACCGTCTAAGATGAGTCCATCTACGATACCCGAGATCCCGGATTCACGGGCTCCTTTGGCTCGGGCTTCGAGTGCCGCTTTGACGGCGGGAGATAGGTTGGCAGCGGGAGAGATCAGGACTATGATAATGACACCATCATCAGATGACGTGCAAAAAGGGGGGATTGATGTGGAAGGCTGACCGAGGAAATCAAGCATGGAAGGGTATTTGCTAGCGAAAGTAGTTGCTACCAGCTTCGAAACGTCAACGTCAATAATCATGCCTCTTCCCTCTCAAAGACTCGGTTTCAGTTTCGATATCACTTACTCCTCCCATTGAATGAGCAATAATACCCGCCTTCTCAAGTCCTGTGGCATCCATAATATCTTTAACATCCTCCGCATACCGTTCGATGGTGATGTCGATTTCCCCACTAGTCAACGGGGATAAACCCCAGCCTTCAGCATCAGGCATGATGACTCTGTGCGTCGATGCAATGCCCGATGATTCGATGGTAGGGCCGTATGTACTGGTGGAAGATCCTAGACCGTGGATGAAAATGACGATTTTCGGAGCGGATGAACTTGGATCCGTGGTTTCGATATGGAGGCATCGGCCTGACGGTAAGGACAGCATTCTTGAGGTCAGGGCAATGTGTCGCTGATTTGATACCAAAGAGAGTATTGCGGGAGACAAGCCGTTGCGACGTCTTTATGAATAGTTACGATACATACTCCACTTTTTGACCTCCACTTTCTACGAGCTATACCTCCACTCTGTCTTACCAATTCAGGCTCGGCTGAATCATCTGATAGGAAATAAGCGAAGACACTGCTTTCCGCTCAACCGATCCCAACGGCCAACGGGGTCTTCTTAAAGCGCATGCAAAAGATATTTAGGTCAAGATTAAGATAATCTCTTAAGCTCCATTTGACAGCCATATCTCTCAGTTGAAATGATCATCGGTATTTTCCCAGCTGCAGGAGGTCTCGGAGGAGCTACGCATACTGCTCTTACTCGCACTATCGGTCACGATCCTAAATGTGTGATTCTTGTCTCTCGTCATCCCAACAAGCTCGAAAAGGAGAAAGCGGCAGGAGTGGTCTGCAGACGAGCCGACTTTGATGATGAGTCGTCATTCGAGGGCGCATTCGAGGGAATCGATCTTCTGAACCTCATCTCGTATCCGAGCTTCCAGCATGAGTACCGCTTCAAGGTGAGTAAAGCCAACCTTTACTCTATGAGATATCCGCTAGGATACTCCCTTAGCGCGAAGCAAAGCAGCTCTGACAGAGACATCTCTAGGTTGCTAAGTTCGCTATCGATGCCGCTATAGCTCAAGGGGTGAAGCATATTCTCTACTCATCCCTCGCATTTGCGCGATACGGGTCTGCAGTCTCACGAGCCCATGTAATGCTCGCCCACCTCGACACTGAAGCCTACCTCGCTTCCCTTGTCACCCCTGTCTTCTCTTACTCCATCGTCCGCCAAGGTCTTTATAGCGAGTCGTTCCCAGTGTATACCGCCAACTTCGACCTCATCAATGCCAAAATGTCGGCCGAGCAGGATTTCAGCATACGTATACCTCATAACGGTGCGGGACCAGGTTTGGCTTGGGCCAAACGAGAGGAATTAGGCGAAGCCACAGCAAATCTTTTGGTTCAATACGCCAAAGACCCATCTTCCTTCCCTCATGCAAACAAAGTCATGATTCTGTCTGGACCTCGTGCCTTCAGCTTGAGCGAGACAGCTGAGGTGATCTCTCGTGTGCTCAAAAAATCTGTCAGGATAGTTCAAGTGACTGTGGACCAATATTGCGAGGAGGCGGGCGTGGGATATGGGTCTGACTCGAATGAGATGAACAAGCTATGGGCCACAGCGTTTGAAGGGATAAAACATGGCGAAACATCTACAGTCACTCCTCACTTACGAGAGCTGCTAGGCCGAGATCCGGAGGATTTCGAAGCGACCATTAGAAAGATGCTGCAGGATTAGGGGCTACGTTTTTAGGCGGTTGAAGAAGTACATATCTGGTCACATATATATTTGTACGGGGTGGAGTAACAGAAAGCTTTGAAAAGTCGCTAGGTTTGGGTTAGAGTTCCACTTAGCGTTTGGCGTATAATTTTATCTACGGGTGGCTAGATGTATTTCAAGCTCGAAGCTCCGAGTCCTCGCAAGCCATAATAGCCAAAATAGCCTTTGGAGAAGTCGAGAGAAGATCTCAGGGTTCCTAGGTGCCTTCCATTCGCTCTGAAACACCCTGTGAGTCCTCCCCTTCACAATGCTTCTCAGAGACAAAGAAATCGACCGGTATGGGAGACCAGGATTGTGGAATCGATCTTAGCCTTAGCCACAGATGACACGGGCTGGTGGTCTGGCACTGCATACAAGTCATGGCAAGAGTATATAATAGCGGTTAGGAGAGACATCTATGAATCAGCTATCTCAAGTATTGGAGCGTTTCGGCAATACACGTTGATTTGATCGGTGGCAGTCGTGGCGTTTGGTTGGATGGGGATACGTTGCGTGGCGTGGTCCATGACAATGTCATAAGACTCTTGGACTGGGGGTAAGAAGCGCGGTTCGGGTGAGCGCAGGGACGGGTTTGGTTGGATGGCGGCGAACAAAGGATAGAACCAAAGCATCGTCTTGGTGGAAGTTGGTAGCGGAGACCCACTGCATATCTTTGCTGCCATACCCCTTCCAGCGGACAAAGAATTGCAATTTTTTTCCGCGTCGTCGAGAATCAACGATCTCGTCGACCACGTAGATGTTTGGTTCTATGGTTTCGGGCGGTGGACGGCCGAGGCGGGGGCGGCCGGAGAAAGAATCAGGTGCTATGTATGGTAGCAGCCGATCAACATGGAACGTACTGTGAATTGTTTGGTCCCCCAAATCCAGGCGGTAGTTGTGTGAACCCAACACGTGTGTGACGCGGAAGGGACCAATGTTCTTGTTGTCAAGTTTCTTCGAGGGTCGAGTAGTCCGAATATTTGTGGCCACCACTAGGACCATGTCGCCAATTCTGAAAACAGGCGCGGGAGATCGACGACTTGCGGAAAGAGCAGACATGCGGTCAGCCGCCAAAGCCAGTGCTGACTTTGCGGATTTGTGGGCGTGGGCAATACGAGCGGCTAGGTCATGTGCATCCGGAACCACCCGCAGCGTACGGGAAGACTGTTCAAGAGGAGATAGGGGACGGTATCCGTAAGAACCCATGAAGGGAGTTTGCAAGGTAGACGAGTGCGTGGCGTTGTTGTAGGCGAGTTCGGCTGTGTCAAGAAGCGTTGACCAGTCGGTTTGTAAGTAGTCAACGAAACAGCGAAGGTAGTGCTCTACCGACTGGTTGGTACGCTCAGTCTGCCCGTCAGTCTGCGGGTGGAAGGCAGTAGAGAGGCGTATCTCAGGACCCAGCAATGAGCAGAACTCTTTCCACCATGCCAAAGAAAAGGTGGGGCCGCGGTCTGAAATTATGTGATTAGGCAGTCCATGTAGTCGAAACAGGTTACGCATGAAATGATTATGACACCATCATGGATCACGCCACGCAACGTATCCCCATCCAACCAAACGCCACGACTGCCACCCGATCAAATCAACGTGTATTGCCGAAACGCTCCAATACTTGAGATATTTGATTCATAGATGTCTCTCCCAACCGCTATTATATACTCTTGCCATGACTTGTATGCAATCATAGCCCTGTTAGACCACCAGCCCGTGAAAACCTTCCATGATGTCTGGTACCAGTTTATACTGTGGGAGTGCGAAGCATAGCCTGTCATAAGCTGGAAAAGTCTGGTGAGGTATTGCTAGGCAGGTGTGAAATGTCAAAGTGAAGCGCAATCTAACACCGGCTTGGCCTGTCTTCTACCAGGATACAAAGCTGTGCTTTGTTGCTGGCTATAGCTGAATCAAGAGGGCTGAAGATTTGCTGCATGGTAATCAACATGGATATGATGGCATGAGACTAAGAAGAAGTAGGACAAGGAAAGGATAGCCAGGTGTCCCATAAACACTGCTGTCCCATAAGTGGATGGATGACGCTACCACTTGACGCATAGCCTACAACGGAGCTGCTACCTGATTGCCCCAGCTCTTGCATGTAATTTTCATGCAAACAAAGCAACCGCTGTGATATTGAGCAATTCATCCGGTTTTGTTTTGTCAGCTCCGCATTTGCCTTGCCACATGTTTGGCCACATCTGCACATACAATTTGAAAGATCATGGACCTGATCTTTGATTAATCATCTTGTCTACCGCAGCAAGCCTCATCGGATCTGAGGTTGTCATCGCACTGAACACGTCAGCTGTCACGGTGCTACGTCACGACCAGCAAATAGGCCCGACGCTCAGCTCCTAGAATCGGCGACGGTCGTCTGAGCTTCGGCAAAGTTGGACTACCGTGGTCGAACTTGGCTGGGATTAACTCGAGGACACGCGTGGGTGTAGCCGAGTTAAGTGCCGGTCGAGTAGCGTGGGCTAGAGATGCAGAGGCTATGAGTAGGCTAGGTAACTATAGTGACTTTTTACTTTAATCTCGAATCGCTGGTTCTCCTCGACTCTCAAGTCCATCCCTCTTATACGTCGTCTTCCAGGCCTATCTTCGGTCCTTCTCGTTTCGAGTTCAATGGTGTTTCGTCGTCGGCGAGGGGAAGCGTAGCGAGGACAATAGAGGCGAGCAGAGATAATAGGCGTTTGAATACTGACAGTGATAGCATCGTTTCGTAGTACAATGAACAAGGTTGCACCCCGTTTCAGTACAATGCCGGAGATAAGCACTGGTTGCTTATTGTCGGTGATGTTCGTCGATATTATCCGAGCTTCAATTCACGATCGTGACATCAGCCCCGGCGGTCAAATTTTCCGGCGTGTCGGGCCTCGATTCACCAGCCTCCGTTTTGGGTACCTCGAGCACCGTCGTCAGTCCCAGCTCGAGTGCAACAGCCAGTACAAGCGTAGCCAGGAAGAGTCTGAGTCGCGTGATGGGTCTGACCTTGACGATTGCTGCTTCCATCGCTACTTTCATAATGGTCATCTGAGTGCAACTGGGTCGCGTGATTTTGGATGATCTGTGGGGACTATGGATGCAGGACATCCCGTACAAGTCCCTTTGCCAAGCCCCGGTCTTTAAGCCTCCTGGAGGCGGACCTCGAGGACCTGGAGGAGAGTGTGAGAGTGGTCGAGGAAACCGGGGAGCGATGGGGGACCGAAGCTGGGGAAGTCGGGAGGAGGAGAGCGTTCGTCGGAAGGTTGAGGGGCGAAGTGAGGGTAAGTCCTGCCGTTTCGGAAGTCGTCACGCAACTGATTTCAGAGAGTTCTCAGGCATTGCGGGAACTGGTGTTTGCAAGTGTGTTTGCTGGTGTGGGTCAGAAGGAGAAGTCGCGAAGGGGAAAGAAGGAGAGATCACCAGTCATCGGGAAGGGGGAAGCGGAGGGGAGGTATCGGGACGTCCCCGTAAACCTTAAGCGAGGAGAAGCCAACGGACGAAAGATACAGACTGATTGCGGTGGGCGATCCTGCTGAGCCTAAGAAAGTGCCTTGGGCCGAGTAAAGGTGGAAAGGAGGGTCCGAGGGAGACACAGTACTCTGGCCGGCGGACACACTCTGCGACACGACGATCCCGCCGTATCTGCCAAGACCACTGATCAGCAAGTGGACGAGATGGAGAGAGGGAAGGGGGAAGTTACACACGCAATGGAAGCGGGATTGCCTTGTCGGGCGTTATCGAAGAAAGGCTCGGAGTGGAATACATTTTCGGAGACCTGGTGAACTCCTACAGTCTGGCGGAGTGTGAATGCCATGATGTATATTCGGTTGTCCCAAGTAATGATTCGTTCACCAGTAATATGATTCCCTCAATGGCATGGATAATTTCGGTTATGAACGTAGCCGGTGGACCTCTCCTGAACGGCGCTTTAGGCCGGGTATATTACTTTTCAATCTACTCGTAGTCACGTGCTTCCTAAGTACTACGCGTTCATCAAACGCGTTCTCTAAGTCTCTCATGATCACCTCGACCTTCGCTGTCTTGTCATATCATGCATAGAATGGACTCAGCAATCCCATGCAAGCGTCAGGACCCCTATGAGAGTTACGGGGGTTAGTGTTGTAGAGCGCTTCAATGTCGCCACCTCTACCCTTTATCAGCGTTTGATGGACACCCACGCCGCCCCAGGGGTTAGGTCGCATCGAAACCTCTCCATGGCTCAGGAGAACGTCCTACTAGAGTAAATAACTTACAACGTCAGCCGAGGGACCCTCCTGACCCCTTGTCGTATCACTGAGCTTGTGTTTGGCCTCTGCGGCTACATGCTAGTGGTGAACTGGAAAAGTACCGTTCTCCGCCGCCATAAAGACGTCATTCGTCTCGATTCTACTGGGATCAGGAGATAGCACGGATCAAGATGGATACACCATCAAACAGAGCAGCCTTCCTTGCCTTAGTAAGCCATTTTCAGTCCATCTCTGAGCACCAGAGAAACGCTGAACGACTTGCGAATCGGTCAAAGAGATCCTTGAAACCGGCAAATACCAATCTCATAACATCTATAGAATGGACGAGCTCGGTTTCAACCTCTCTAACATTCGCCGCATCCGCTGCATGGCCCCTCGCAGCTCGTCCATCAAAACACAGTCCTCCCTCGCCACCCAAGCTCATATCACCGTCATCGCCGCAATATCGACGAGTGACGCGCCACTCCCTCCCTCCCTTCCTGAACTACCTGGACTCCATCTCAATGCTAAATGATTCAGATCCATGGATGACGACGCCAAGCAGCCGGCATGCGCAGCGGAGAAGGGTTTCAGCGCCGCTTTCAAAACTAGACGGTGGTTAATCGATTGCTTCGACCCTTCGACTAAAGCTCGAGCTTTACGTGCCGTGCGCCTGCTCTTTCTTGATGGGCTCAAGATCCACACCTCGGTCGACTTCCTTGAAGCTTTTTGGGAGCGTAACATTGTCTGCATCATCCTACCGGCAAATCTAAGCTCGATATCTCAAGCACTCCATGTTGATTTCTTCAACCACCTGAGACTTGCCTATGATCGCCAAATCGACAATTACCAGCTTGGATCGACGGCGGGGAGCGTCCATAAAGCGTTCTTCTACCGGTGATACCAGCGGGTGTGGGCGCAGGCTGCAACATCGAGACAGATACGGTCGGCATGGGCCAAGGCGCACCTGTATCCACTCACGAAGGTTCATGTCGCCATACCTCGAGCTTTCACCCCTACCCAGACCCTGCAGGACAAACCTATTACCCCTCATCGCTCCCGAGACTTCAGAGTATCGACCGGAAGCTTCGAAGGGACGAGATCTCGCTCAAAACGGCGTATACGAAGACGGCAAAGGCGCTAGAGAGATCGTTTGCTAAGACTGCGTTGCTAGAGAAACAGCTAGAGGGAGAGCGGGCGGCGGCGCGGCTTGATCAAGTAGCTCGATGAGCGACTGAGGTTCCCACAGGGCTGGCTATTCGATCAATCCTATCAGATAACACATGCTGAAGGGCTTGCCAAACGGAAAAGGGAAGAAGATGAGAGAAAGCAGGCCCAAAGGATGCTGTAAGAGCTAGAAAGCAGCCACAGCCGTCAAACTTGGCGCAGACACCGGCGGTAAGCTCATCTATGCATCCTGAAGAGAGCTAGTTTCTAGCATGAATGTATGACGAGATATGAGGTTACCAGGTGATCAAGAGAGACTCAGAGAACGCGTTAGATGGACGCGTGGGGTTTGGTAAACATTTGACAACGAGTACAGTATATAGTACACACATGACAAATGATTGATGCTAAATCCCCCATGGCAGAACTTGTTTGGCCTCATGCCAAGGTAGGAAGCACATAACCTACTGGAAGTCTTACATCTCACCGACCCAACATGCTAGCTTCCTCAAATCACTTACATTCCGTACCCCACATCTAGGAGCATCTTCAAATCCCTAACCAACGGTTCCCATTCGTCGCAGGATGATTCCCCCGAAAGTTATGCATGATTCTCTATACATAAGACGTCAAGGTTTTTGGGGGACTCAGTTTTTGGGGACTCAGTTATGATGCTAGCTAGTTGAGTTTTGTTAAGGCTTTTATTTATAGACGAAATGCTTGACATTGGTAAGAGCTTCTTTGCCATCAAGCATTCTCACTGTCCTCGTTTTACTGTAGGCGTTAAGTGTATGATCTTTGAGCACAGGGGACTCTGACTTGATGTAGCCACCTTTAGCACCGCTATCCCACAATGCCTTGATCCACCTTGCTTCTCCACCCTCGAGGCTCAAAGCCCCTTTCATTTCCGGCTGTTGGTTATCGTGTATCATAGGGACGGTAGTGTATTGATTATTTGAGGAAGGAGTGGAGGTATCGACGGGAAACCCGGTTTCACGCCGACCCTTCTTTTTCCGAATCAGAAACGGTCGTTAACCGTACAAATCGATCGTTCTCGATCGGACGATCCTTCTTGCTATGGTATGTCGCTAATTGGTGGTCTCTAGCTTGGCAGATGACGCAACGGTCGTTGTCTCGCCTCCACTGCTTCGTTATGTCGCTGATCTTTTGACCCTCTATCTCCCAATCAATGGGTGGGTCCGCTGGAAGTCCCGTAGTCGGTCTAGAAGCACGAATAGGTGTAGGAACGGCTTGAGTGGGGCTAGTGAGGTGGTTAACGAAGGGGTTATTGCCAGCAGAGGTCCGGGTAATCTGAGATGGCAGTGTAGGAATCGCGGGGAGCGCATTCGATCGGATAGGATCGCGTCCTCGAGTTCCTGCCTGTCCCCTTGTCGCTGATTAACCCTTCCTCTGAGCCTCCTGACTTCGTTCCAGAGAGCTTGGTCCAGTCGAGTCCATTTGGCAGTGATCAAAGGGTGATCTGGAAGAGACCCTTGAAGGTGGTGGAGGTCTTGTTGGATGCACTGTCGGAGAAGGAGTAGGGCGTGCTGGTGTGGAAGTGAGGCGAGGTCCTGGACCTGTTCGAGAAGCTTGTCAATCTTGGAGGCAAGGAAGGTGGCCTGTGATTGTGGGGAGCCAACGCAGCTTGACGAGGATGTTACAGCCGTGCTCCTTGATGTCTGATAGTGTCCTCTTGACGCACTTGGCCTTGTTGAGTTGAGCGAAGAAGGAGAGGTGTCGAAGAAGCTGTAGATCCTCTCCAGGTTTGTGGTGAGTTCCTGCGGAGGCGAAAGGACACAAACATCGTCGAGGTAGGCTAAAACGAGGTAGTCCGTGCCGAGAAAAGTAGATAGCCGCTCCAAGAGGGGTCTGATGGCGAGTGAGAAGAGCAGAGGCCCCAAAGGATCGCCCTACCTGACGCCTGTGGCCGATTGAAGGATGTGCTGGCCAAGGACGAGGTCAGAGGCGACTTCACCAATGCTTTCAACACCGCAGAAAGGGTCGACATCGCAGCCAGCCTGAGGAATTACTGCCCCTCGCTCTACAGGACCGCCAAATGGGCCTACAACGCCGCTTCCGACCTCGTCCTCGGCCAGCACATCCTCCAATCGGCCACAGGCGTCAGACAGGGCGATCCTTTGGGCCCTCTGCTTTTATCGCTTGCGATCAGACCCCTCCTGGATCGGCTCTCTACCTTTCTTGGCACGGACCACCTCGTTCTGGCCTACTTGGATGATGTCTATGTCCTCTCGCCAACTTCGGATCTCGCCTCGGCCCAGGAACTCACCTCGACCCTGGAGAAGATCTACAGCTTCTTCGACAGTTCTCCTTCTTCGCTTAAACTCAACAGGGCCAAGTGCATCGAGAAGACACTATCAGACATCAAGGAGCACGGTTGTAACATCCTCGGCAGCTGTGTTGGCTCGCCGCAGTCACAGGCCGCCTTCCTCGCCTCCAAGATCGACAAGCTCGTCGACCAGGTCCAGAACCTCGCCTTGCTACCACACCAGCACGCCCTACTCCTACTCAGGCAGTGCATCCAACAAGACCTCCGCCATCTTCAAAGGTCTCTCCCAGATCACCCCTCGATCAATGCCCAATGGACCCGACTCGACCGAGCTCTCTGGAACGAAGTCATGAGGCTCAGAGGAAGGGTCAATCAGCCACAGGGAGACAGGCAGGAACTCGACGACGCCATCCTCTCCCTCCCACTCCGCCTAGGAGGCCTCGGCGTGCTATCCCACCTCAGCGTAGCACCCCATGCCTTGGCAGCCTCAAACGAACCAGCAGACCGACACATCGACGCTTTCATGAACATCCAATTCTCCCAGCAGGACATTCCTCCGGCAGCAGTCAAATCTGAGCATGAACGATGCCAGGCCACGTGGGAAACGACCCAGACGAGCCTGATCGGCACGCTGGACGACACAGAGAGGAAGCTATTGGCGGAAGCGGCCTCCCCTCTCGGCTGGAAGTGGCTCAATACCATCCCCTTCTACCAACCACTCTACCTCACCGATTTCGAGGTCTCGACAGCTCTAAATTACCGGACCCTTGCCTGCTCACCCCTCACCACTTGCTCTTGGTGCTCGAGACCTAACAGCCTCGGCCACGACGAGCTCTGCATGACCAGGCCTCGCCAGACAGTAGCCAGACACGACTCCCTCGCTCGGATCATTCACTCTACACTCAAAACCATCGATCCCACAGCTGAACATGAGCCGCACTCGTTCGAAGGCAGGAGGAGGAATGATATCCGCCTCAGAGGACCGTTCAGGGGCACAATCGACTATGACATCAAGGTCTACACCCTTCTCGCTGCTAACGCCACCAACACAACCACCCGAGCACCGGAAAACGTCTCCCTGCCTGCCCCTCATCTACAGGTTGTGTACCAAGATCCTACTCCGGCACCACCTCAAGACTGACTGCCTCTTACCAACCCAATTTGGCGCGGGTACCAAGGGAGGAGTCGAGCTAGGATCGACATCGCAGCCAGCCTGAGGGAGTACTGCCCCTCGCTTTACAGGACCGCCAAGTGGGCCGACAACGCCCCCACATCACCCAGCAATCGCTCAAATATCTCGACGGAGTCGGCAGGCATGCAACACACGTCAGACCCCTCACCAATGGCCGCTTCATCCCCCTCGTTTTCTCGGCTGGCGGACTGATGGCCAAGGACACGGCAAGCGAGCTCGAAGTCTGGAGAAAGGAGATGGGCCATACTAAATTCAACAGGATGATAACACGGCTCAGCATGGCGCTATTGAAGGCGAGAAGCAGGAGCTTCGACATGGTAAGATCCGGGAGGCAGGAAGGCACTCTCGAAGAACTGAATGGCGAATTCGACGCGGCCGCAGATCTAGGTGGCGAGTTTGACGCTGTATAAGAACTCGGAAGTGAATCCGGACCAAGCTAGGAAAGCTGAGACTAGGATGACCAATCTGCGAAGTCCCGAGACTGTATTGAGTAGCTAGACAGACAATATACCCTTCTATATACCAAGAATGCAACGAGATGACCCCCTAACCCCTACGACCTCAGTAGGACGAGAGCCCACCCGAAGAAAATTGACAAGCCCCAGTCAATCAAGTAAGACCAAATCAGCCTCCGACGACGCTCGGCAGCTTTCAATGGATGCGATCGAGATGACCTCGAAAACGGGAAGAATGCGGCCTTCCTAGTGGTATCCAACGAGATTTGGTCTGGGGAGTCAATGACAAAACACCTAAGGGGAACAAGGTTGTGTTGGCAGGTGGAGGACAAATTGGACGCTTGCTCGCCGATTTCTCGGGAGTTCGATTGGATCGCAGTATCGAGGAGTTCAAAGAGACCTGCGTGATCAGCTGCGCCGAAGTCTAGCTGTCTGGGGAAAGCTTGACACGAGGGCTTGACTAAAACAGAATAATCGAGACCTCTGAGCTCCCTAAATCTCATCAACAGGTTAAAAGAACCAGTGTGCAACACCGCACTGTCCACGCGAATCATCCACTTCGGTATTTCCAGCCTGGCAGTGAATCAGTGAATGAGAAAGGATCATTTTCTCTGCTGAAGATGACGCTGACAAAGGACAAGTCTAGTAGGCGTATGATCCTTGGGTGCGTCATTCAGTACTTCCCACAAATACCCCTCGATTTCACAGCCAACATTTAGTGTAAGCTTTCCCTCCAATACGAGGGCCAAGATTAGGTATCTACTCGCCATGATAGCGGTATGTGTATCGTGGAATTCCGACACCCTCCAAGATATTGATCAGTCCAAGATAACATGGCCACCCTTGAGAAGAATTACCAGATCGCCAGGTCGTACTAGGCCCTGTGTATGTAGCCCTGTGTTAAGGTGCTAATTCAGATGCACGGTCGTTACTTGATACCCCCGAGATCACACCTCCTAGCTAGCATGACCTTTACACCGAAATGCGTTTCCCCGACGTGCACATGACCTAGGAGTTAGTGTCCTGATCTCATGTCCAAGATACTGAGCAAATGCAAGGACAGTCGCCTGGTCATATAGCTAGCTGTTGACGCGTCCAGTCATCACTATCTACCTATTTAGCAAAAGCGGGTCCTGAGCGTCCCAACTGGTGGCCAAGGAGGGACATGATCTCTCTCAAAGACTCTTCTGTAACGACGTGTAGCTTCTCGATTTGAACAAGCTGTATACCCCTCTCAATCTTCAAAATGTAACGAGGTGAACCCCCGAGCCCCTTAATCATAAATGCCTCAACCCTCTTGGACGGCCATGGTAGCTTCTTCATACTGATCACCAAGGGCGATGATGTCGTTGATGGTTGATTTTAAGATCGTAAACAAGGCAAGACTAGCTCGCTTTACCTTCAATCTTCTATGATGGCACGTCAACACGCGACCGAGGGCAAACCGCATCCTCACAATGTCGACCGCCCAGACGAGCTCTGCGTAGGGATCAGTGTCTTTTACTCCTATTCAACCTTCTCCCACCCCATGCAACGCATTCCGTGCATCCAGCAGCTATTACAACGGCTCAAGATACGTGCTCTTCAGCGTTCGCCCGGCGGCAACATCCACGAGCTGATGACCGACCAAAAGTATGGGATTGGACGGAAAAGGTGGATACCTCATGGGATACCCGGAGGCGTTGCCAGCGGGGGAATGCACAAGACTTAGCCGGAGCCAGACTTTCAACTCGATCCAACAACAAGGTCGAGTGCAAGTGTCCGTCCAGTCAGCGCGATGATGCGCGCGGAGGGTATGAGCTAGCTCACTACGGAGATCTCACCACGTGTTTCATCATTATGACTAAAAGCCCATGTCCGCTTTATGCACTTCCTGTCCGGCAAATGAACCCAATCCATGGCGAGAAATGAGAATCTGTCGTAGCTTAATTGCGTAGGTGACGGTGGAAATCATGACGAAGCAAAAAATGCAAATGAGAATCATCAGAAGTCGGTGAGAACGCTTCAGCTTAGGAAAGCGTCGAAACACTGTGAAACCGTGGATCGACCGACGGTGTCGGGTATGCTGCAGTCGATCTCCAATTCTGAACCACTCAGTGACCTCAGGAGACAGGCAGATGCTGAGGACTCATGGACTTCGAAGGCGAGGCTGGGGGTGGATTGAACATCTCCGGTCTTTGCAGTGCCGTTGTCAGATTGAATGGGACGAAGAAGGGCTTCGTCGGGCAACATCGAGGATATCGTCAATCATCACGGAATCGGGGACGCGCTCTAGGACAGGCAATGCAGTAGCTAAGTCGTCCTAATTTGCACGTAGAAAACAAGAGCGCATCACTAATGATTGATACGCGTCTTCACCCCTTTGTTGGAGCCCCCATGTATTGGACGCGTCATCAGATTTCTCGTCCTCTTACATTTCTTGTGCCTGCTACACTTGCCCATAAACCATCCCGACTGCCTTCCCCTACTCTGGCTTCTTGGCAGTGACGACCAACGACACAAACCTGATGCTGTACGGCCCCTTGCCATCCTCAGGATCACCGGCTGCGACCTGCTCCACAGCATCAAACATCTTCCACCCTGCTGTCTTCTTTTTCTCCCCCCAGGGCATGGTGAATATCGGCATGACTGGCCATACCCCCTTTGCGACATCTTCGGGTGATTGAAAGTCAATTCGATTATCCAGCAACTCGACCTGGACATCCACGAACCCAAGGCCGGTGAGTGTGTCGCGGCAGAAGGTTCGGTCATGCCAGTATCCGTTCCTAGTCTGAATAGCTGTGACCTCTCGAGTCCGGGTGTTGGGGGCATCTGGGAGCAAAGTTTGGGCGTGTTGTAGGAGGAAGAAGGCGCCGTTGTGTGCCCAGGTGGTGAAGCCGAGGGTACCACCGGGCTTGAGAACGCGGAAGGACTCTGTGGTAGCGCAGCGATGTGGAGAGTTTGGACCGCAGGGTGGTGAGGGAGAGGCAAGCCGTGGAAGGCATTACGGGAAAGAAATGAACGGAGTGCGGCGGGAGTGAGTGGGAACATGATCAGTTTGTTCACGCGTCAGCTTGGACGCGTAGACTAATATGCCACGAGGTGCTCACTCACCTATGATAGCCTCCATTGGCTGAGGAAGCAGGAAGTACAAGTAATTTCCCAACACATGAGTATAGGTCGCATCGGGGACGTCGAGCCTCTGCGGTCAAATATAGGTAGTCTCCTTGCAAATAAGGTCCGGGACGCTCAAGGGGACTTACTAGCGCATTGAGCTTTTCCACCCTGACATTCCCCCATCCCAGTGCATCTTTCTTGATGTTCAGCACTTCCAATGCCGACTCATCCACATCCCCAGCCGTCACTACGACCCCCTTGATCCCCTTGAGGCCGGACGTGGCCATGAGAGTTTGCGTGACCTGCCCCATCCCAGCCCCAAGGTCTAGTACATGGATCTCTGCTCCTCCAGCCTCTGAACCAAGACCAGCTTGCTTGACCAACACCTCTCCCCCCGCCGTCGTCACTCGCTCAACACCGGGGCGGCACCACACTTCAGCCATGGTAGCGGTGTACCATTGCTCAGGGTTGAACTTTGCTTCGCCTCGAGATTGGATCTCTGCCAATCGGGGGATGTCCAAAGTGGTGGCTGTAGCGGGTCGGGATACGAGGAAGACCATTGTCGGGCGATTTGTTGGATAAGACTAATCGACTCTCCAGAGGGCCCGATCTTTTTATATACTCGTATCAGGGACCCGGTTCCAAGTCGCCGCCGAATTGCCCAAACGAGAATCCCATATGGTCATGTGGCGCGAGGACTTGTGGAATATACCCACGTGGTTTCAACGAGGTATGCCCTGTTGGGGGGTCCCGGCAATTCATTGGTGATTGGAGACCAAGTCACTTCCTTGGTGTTGCAAGCCGGTTCATTGATTGGCCTCCTCATCACTTTCGCATTCTTGTTAGGGGGTGTATTCCTGTGCATCATGGGTAGCTACAAGGGTATACAGTCTGCAAGGTCTTCTAATCGAGTCCTGGGTTGTTTCCAGTCCCGTTGACACCGTCATGGACCACGCCACGCAACGTATCCCCATCCAACCAAACGCCACGACTGCCGCCCTCAAATCGACGTGTATTGCCGGAACGCTCCAATGGGTGCTTGCGAGGCATTCGAGTAGTCATCGTCCGTGACAACACTTTTCCCCAACGTCAAGGTCCCAGTCTTGTCGAACGCAATGATGGTGACCTTAGTGGCTGCCAGAAACGCCTCGCTTCCACCGGAGGCCAACATGCCTGCCTTGGCGGCGACTCCGTTCCCTACAGCATTGGCGCACGGAACTGCTAGCCCGATGCCGCATGGGCAAGCTACGACGAGGGTGGCGATCGCATACTCGATTGCGAAAAAGACTTTGCCTCCTTCTTCGGCATAGTCGTTCGGGCTGCGGCGACCAGTAAGAGAGACACTGAGCCACAAGGCCAGGACGCCGAGTGAGATGTAGACAATGATGGGCACGAATACACCCGTGAGCTTCTCCGCGAGTTTCTCGATCGGAGCTTTCCGTGAGTTGGCGTCAGAAACGGCTGAGATGATCCGCTCGAGCATCGTGTCAGAGGCGATACTGGTCACTTGCACAGTGACTGCGGAAGTCACATTGCTAGTCCCGTGACCGCTTAATGACAGGTTTAGACTCGCCAGTCAGAAAGGACTCGTCAAAAGAGGAACTGCCCGAGACGATTATCCCGTCCGTCGGCGCCGGGGGCAATGAAGATATGATCACCGAGCTCGAGGTGGTCCACAGGCACAGATAGGCTTGAGGGGTTAGGGGGTTCATCTCGTTGCATTCTGGGTATGTAGAAGGGTATATGGTCTGTCTAGCTACTTAATACAGTCTCGGGGCTTCGCAGATTGGTCGTCCTAGTCTCCGCTTGCCTAGCTTGGTCCGGGTTCAATACCAAGTTCTTCCAGAGTATCAAATTCGCCACCCAGTTCCTCGGAGGCGTCAAATGCGCCGTTCAGTTCTTCCAAAGCGCCCTCCTGCCTACCTGATCTTGCCATATCGAAGCTCCTGCTTCCCGCCCTTCAGCAGCGCCATGCTGAGCAGTGTTATCATCCTGGTGAATTTGGTAGCGCCCATCTCCTTTCTCCAGATCTCGAGCTCGCTTGCCGTGTCCTTGGCCATCAGTCCGCCAGCCGAGAAGACAAGGGGGATGAAGCGGCCGTTAGTGAGGGGTCTGACATGTACGGCATGCCTGCTCACTCTGTCGAGGTATTTGAGCGATTGCTGGGTAATGTGGGAAGGCAGAGGGACGTTGGCTGGTGTCCTAGTGATTGTTTTAGTTGCGTGGGAAGCGAGGAGGGTGTAGACCTTGATGTCATAGTCGATTGTGCCTCTGAAAGGTCCTCTGAGTCGGATATCGTTCCTCCTCCTGCCTTCGAATGAGTGTGGCTCATGCTCTGCTGTCGGATCGATGGTTTTAAGTGTCGAATGGATGATCCTAGCGAGCGAGTAGTGCCTCGCCACTGTCTGGCGGGGCCTGGTCATGCATAGCTCGTCATGGCCAAGGCTGTTGGGTCCCGAGTACCAGGAGCAAGTGGTGAGGGGTGAACAGGCGAGGGTACGGTAGTTTAGCGCCGTGGAAACCTCGAAATCGGTGAGGCAGAGTAGTGGGTAGAAGTGGATCATGTTGAGCCACTTCCTGCCGAGTGGAGGGGCCCCTTCCGCCAACAGCTTCCTCTCTGTGTCGTCCAAGGTGTCGATCAAATTTGTCTGGGTCGTTTCCCACATGTCCTGGCATCTTTCATGTTGGGATTTCACTGCTGGAGTAGGGCTGCCTTGTTGGGAGGGTTGGATGTTCATGAACGTGTCGATATGTCGGTCTGCTGCGTCGTTCGAGGCTGCCAAGGCATGGGGTGCCACGCTGAGGTGGAGAGTACGCCGAGGCCCCCTAGGCGGAGTGGGAGGGAGAGGATGGCGTCCTCTAGTTCCTGCCTGTCTCCCTGTCGCTGGTTAACCCTTCCTCTGAGTCTCCTGACTTCGTTCCAGAGAGCTCGGTCGAGTCGGGTCCACTGGTCATTAATTAAGGGGTGATCCGGGAGAGACCTCTGAAGATGGCGGAGGTCTTGTTGAATACACTGCCTGAGAAGGAGTAGGGCGTGCTGGTGCGGAAGTAGATCTTCTCCAAGGTTGAGGCGAATTCCGAGGCCGAGGCGAGATCCTGGGTAGGCGAGAGGACATAAACGTCGTCCAAGTAGGCCAGAACGAGGTGGTCCGTGCCAAGAAAGGTAGAGAGCCGATCCAGGAGGGGTCTGATCGCAAGCGATAAAAGCAGAGGGCCCAAAGGATCGCCCTGTCTGACGCCTGTGGCCGATTGGAGGATGTGCTGGCCGAGGACGAGGTCGGAAGCGGCGTTGTAGGCCCATTTGGCGGTCCTGTAGAGCGAGGGGCAGAACTCCCTCAGGCTGGCTGCGATGCCGATCCTATCGGCGGTGTTGAAGGCGTTGGTGAAGTCGAGCATGGTGAGGGTAGAGAAGGAGCGGCCGAGGCTATCGTCTAGTGCCCTTTGCACTGTCCTGACCCCTGGCTCGACTCCTCCCTTGCTTCCCACACCAAATTGAGTCGGTAGGAGGCAGTCGGCCTTGAAGTGCTGGCGGAGTAGGACTTTGGTGCACAACCTGTAGATGAGATCGCCCACGTCAATGGGCCTGTGCCCTCCATCCTTCTTCTCCAGTAGGGTGAGTCTGGAAGCGGCGAGCATCGATCGGCCTGGGGCTGTGCCCTGTCCAATCATCCCTGTCAGGCAGGTGAGCATCGCGACGACTTTGGGGCCCTTGATCGCGATTTTGAGGAGGGGAACTGTCCAGCCGGAAAAGCCAGGGGCTGAGTAGGGCTTGAAGGAGTGTATGGCGGTGAGGATGTCGTCTTCGGAAGGGGAGAGGCCAGGGATCGGTCCTGCTGTCGGTCCGAACGGTTTTGCTACTCCAGGAGGGTGCTTGGCTTTCAATGAGGCGAGGAGAGCGTTATCCATGTCCAGAACCTTGGCGTCTCCCCTGACCAAGTTTGCGGCGATGCCAAGGCGTCCCTCGGTGACGAGTTTGCCGATGCTGGCGACTGTGTTGCCTTGGGATGTTGGCCTGTGATCCGGTTGGGGCCAGGAGGCGTTGAGGAAGTTTCCCAATTGATCTGTCGCCAATCTTCGACCTTGAGGGAGTAAGCGGGCTGTGGGTTGAAGGACCAGCTTTGGAATGGCGAGAAACGCAAAGAGGGTGTCTTCTGAGGGGCTGGCGATGAAGTCGGTGCAGATCTGTTCGAGTAACTGGTGGAACGGCCGCAGAAGGGATGTAGGGACTGGTTTGTAGAGTGCGGGTAGGTCGGCAAGCCTAAGAAAACGTTGGTAAGTAGATAGACATTGGTTGGGGCGTTGTGAAGGGCCTGTGACAAGTAGAAGGTCGGGTAGAGCGGGTGCGTTCTGGTCGGTCTGTTGATAATCTGTGGTCCTGTGCGGTCGTGTTCTGAGAGGTCCTATCTCCAGAGTTTCTTCCTCTTCGGAGACTGAGTCAACGCTGGGCGGTCTCGCGCGCTGTCGAGGCGGTCGCTTGTGTTAAAGATGGCTGGTTCAGGGTACAGGCGTTTCGCGCGTTCGCGTTTATATGAATACATCTTAGTAGTCATGCGTTTTTATTATTGCATATGAACCTG
>JAABUY010001403.1_pt1 | contig 32542 bp, 35 predicted proteins | sample 5560271 | NCBI WGS metagenome assembly JAABUY01 (sample SAMN10711886, study PRJNA513374) | rock metagenome | isolation source: Antarctica rocks | place: Antarctica: Victoria Land, University Valley | reverse complement strand
CGACGGCTCTTCGACAGCTTGTGGCCGTCGGCATCCAGCACGAGGCGGTGGTGGCGGTAGCGCGGCGCCGGCAGCCCGAGCAGGGCCTGGAGCAGCCGGTGCAGGCCGGTGGCGCGAAACAGGTCGCGTCCCCGCACCACGTCGGTGACGCCCTGCGCTGCATCGTCGACCACGACCGACACGTGATAGCTGGTCGGCATCTCCTTGCGGGCCAGGAGGGCGTCGCCCCAGGCGGCGGGATCCGCCGCCACCATTGGCCCATCCCCGTTCTCGGCGCGCTCCTGCCAGGCGAGCGGCTCCGGCACCTCGGCCAGGGCGCGCGCCATGTCGAGCCGCAGGCCGGACGGCCGACCTAGCGCCAGCCAACGGGCCGCATCGGCCGGTTCGAGGCGCCGGCACGTGCCGAGATAGAGCGGCGCTCCGTCGGGATCGGCGGCTCGCGCCGAAGCCGCCGTGGCGGCCAGGATCGCGCCGCGGCTGCAGAAGCAGGGGTAGACGAGGTCGCGGGCCGCGAGACGGTCGAGCGCCGCCCGATAGGCCGCAAAATGCTCCGACTGCCGCCGTGGCGCGCCGGTCGTGACGACGCCGAGCCAGGCGAGGTCGTCCTGGATCGCGGACGCGAAGGCTTCACGGCACCGCTCGCGATCGATATCCTCGAGCCGCAGCAGCAGGGTTCCGGCCGCGGCTTGCGCGAGATCGTGGTTGAGCAGGGCCGAATAGGCGTGCCCGATGTGAAGCTCACCGTTGGGCGACGGAGCAAACCGGAACACCGGCCCGCCACCCTGACCGAGATCGTCGTCCGCCACGCCGGCCCAGCTCCATCGCAGTGCCGGCAGGCCGGCGGCACGGAGCATCGCACGATCCGGAAAGGCGGACCATGGAGGACGGGAAGAGGGGTCCGCGGCTCATCGTCGGCGAAGCGGATCTGGACTGCGCCATCGCCCGACTGGCCGAGCGGGATCCGGAGGTCGTCGGCCGTCTGCTGTCGGTCGGCGGGCGGCCGCCGCTTCGGCGAGGCGGAGCCGGCTTCGAAGGTCTCGCCTCAATCGTGGTGTCCCAACAGGTCTCGACAGCGAGTGCCGCCGCCATCTTCGGCCGGCTCGCGCTGGCGTTGCGACGCCCCGAGGCCCTCCATTTCGACGCGCGCGACCTCGCGGCCGCGGACGACGCCGTGCTGCGATCGGCCGGCCTGTCGGCCGGCAAAGTCGCGACCCTGCGGGCGGCGGCTGCGGCGGTGCGGAACGGCAGCTTGCCGCTCTCGGAACTCGCGGCCCTGCCCGAGCAGGAGGCGGCCCGGCGCCTGCTGGCGGTCCGCGGCATCGGCCCCTGGACGGCCGAGCTGTTCCTCCTGGTCTGCCTCGGCCATGCCGACGCCTGGCCGGCGGGCGATCTCGCGCTGCAGGAGGCGGCCCGCATCGCGCTGAGGCTCGAAGCCCGTCCCGATGCCGCAGCGCTCGCGGCACTGGGGGAACGCTGGCGCCCGTACCGCGCCGTCGCGGCCCGGCTGCTGTGGAGCTATTACCGGGCGGTGAAGCGGCGCGACGGCATCGGGGTGGCGGCCCCCGATCGGCAACCCTGCGGCCGGCTCGGGACTTGACCGCTGCCGCCGCAACCCCGATGTCGCGGACCACCAATCGGTCTTGAGGATGTCGCCTTGTCTCCCATCGACGGCCCGCGCCTGCCGGCGCGCTCCCGCCATGCCCGCCAGCTCGTGGTGTTTCTCCACGGCTACGGGGCCGACGGCGGCGACCTCATCGAGATCGGCCGGCAGTGGCAGAGCTGGCTGCCCGACGCGGAGTTCGTGGCGCCCCACGCGCCGCAGCGTTGCACCCAGTCGCCGACCGGCCGGCAATGGTTTCCGCTCACCACGCGCGACACCGACGAGCGTTGGCGCGGGGTGACGGCGGCGCGGCCGAGCCTCGACGCGTTCCTCGACCGCGAACTCGCCCGCACCGGCCTCGACGACGGCAAGCTCGCCCTCGTCGGCTTCAGCCAGGGCACCATGATGGCGCTGCACACGGGGCTGCGGCGGCCGCGGGCGCCCGCCGCCATCCTGGGCTATTCCGGGCTGCTGGTGGGTCCCGAACACCTCGCCGAAGCCGCGGCGCGGTCGCCGGCCGGCCGGCCGCCCCCGATCCTGCTGGTGCATGGCGACCAGGACAACGTCATCCCGGTCGAGGCGCTCTTCGCCGCCGCCGACGACCTCGGACGGGCCGAGATCGCGGTGCAGTGGCACCTGTCCTTCGGCGTCGCGCACGGGATCGACGGCGCCGGGCTCAGGCACGGCGGCCAGTTCCTGGCGCAGAGCTTCGGTCGCCCGACGCCGCAATGACATGGTATCGCGGAGTGATCGCGATCGACGCGCCGATCCGTCTCGTCGGCCGGGCGGGGAACCCCCTCGCCTGCCTCGTGGTTCAGTCCGACATCGGAGCCCTCAGATGAACGAAGATACTCGGCCCCTCGACGTCTACGGGTACTGGCGGTCCAACGCCATGTATCGGGTGCGGGTCGCCCTGAACCTCAAGAAAGTGCCATACAACGAAATCCCGGTCGACCTCGACGCCGGCGAGCAGCACGCGCCGGACTTCGTGGCCCGAAACCCCCAGGCCGCCGTGCCGGCGCTCGTCGAGGGTGACCTGCCGGCCCTGACCCAGTCGCTCGCCATCCTCGAATATCTCGAAGAGCGCTATCCCGAGCCGCCCATCCTGCCGGCCGACCCGCGCGGCCGGGCTCGGGTGCGGGCCCTCGCCTACAACGTCGCCAGCGACACCCACCCCCTGATCGTGCCGCGGGTCCGCACTTATCTCACCGACAGCGCCGGTTTCGACCAGGCCGCATTCCGCCGCTGGATCACGCACTGGGTCGGGCGCGGGCTCGAAGGGCTCGAGGCCAACCTGTCGGGAAGCCGCGACACGGGCCGCTTCTGCCATGGCGACCGCATCACCATGGCGGACATCTGCGTGACCGGGCTCGCCCTGATTCCGCGGGTGTTCAAGCTCGACGTCCCCCCCACGCCGACCGTGACCCGCATCGTCGAATCCTGCCTGGCCGAACCCGCCTTCGCCAAGGCCGATCCGATGAAGCAGCCCGATGCGCCTAAGGCGGCGTGAATCGGGAAGAGTCTGTTGCCGGAGGCGCTCGGTTCCGACAGGCCGTCACCACGACCGCATCGGTCAGGCGGCCCGGCAGTGCGGATGACGAGAGCCGTCAGGAGGCGCCGCGCAGCGCCGTCACGACGGCCGCGAGCCGGTGTTTGCCGCTGTCCGTGAAGGTGGCGCGGTCGCCGTCCCGCCTGGCGAGGTCGGCAGCCTCGAGTTCCGCGATGGCTTGAGGGTCGGCGGCGTGGCCGGCCCCATCCTTGAGCACGACATCGACCACCACCTCGCCGGAGCTGAGCTGATGATAGGCCGCGAAGGCGAAGACCGCGACGGCCTTGTCGCTGAGCGTCGGTGACGGCATGAGAGGCTCCCCGTATCGAATAGCGTGTGCTTCGGTGAATGCGGCACCGCGTGGCTTGGTTCGGCCGGCGCGGTCGGCGCGATGCCGCAGTTGTGCGCGGGGCGCGGACTTGCCAAATCCGGCCCATGGCGCTGGCGGCAAGGTTCGGCACGGATGCGGTCTGACCGGGACGGGCGGGGTCCGCCCCGACCGAAGGCCGACCCGGTGTGCCCGCTCTGCGGCCGGCCGATCCCGCCCGGCTCCAAATCGAGCCTTCACCACTTGGTGCCGAAGCTGAAGGGTGGCGCCAAGTGCGGCACCGTGCGGCTTCATCAGATCTGCCACAGCGCCATCCACGCGCGTTTCTCCGAAGCCGAGATCGCCCGACGCCTCGCCGACATCGACCGCCTCGAGGCCGATCCGGCGCTGGCCGAGTTCCTGGCCTGGGTCCGAACCAAGCCGGCCGACTTCCACGCACCCACCCGCCTGACACGCCACCGGCGCCACAGTCTGCCAAGCCACGGAGTGGCCAAGTCACAGAGTGGCCAAGCCACAGAGTGGCCAAGAGTCACCCGAAAGCCGCACCGGCGGTAAAGTCTCATGAATCGGGCTGGAACTTTTCGGCACGATCCTGCGCGGGTTGCGATAACGGGACCTTAAGCCTAGAAGCCTAGCGGTGTCGGGTGGCGCCAGCCATTCCGGAGCGTGACCAGTGGATTTCAGCGACATGCGGGCACGACGCGCGTTCAGAGTTCTAGCCCGCCTGACCCTCGCGGCGGCCGGTGCCGTGCTCCTGGCGGGTTGCAACGAGGATGTCGGCCTCAACAGCAACGCGCGCGCATTCGCCCCGATTCCCGAAGCAACGCTGCAGTCGATCGCGGCCAAAGGGTCCACCAAGAACGCCCCCGTCCTCATCCGCGCCTTCAAGAAGGAGGCCGAAATGGAAATCTGGAAACAGCGTTCCGACGGTCACTACGCCTACCTGAAGACCTTCCCGATGTGCCGCTGGTCGGGCCAGCTCGGCCCCAAGGTCCGCGAGGGCGACCGCCAGGTTCCGGAAGGGTTCTACACGATCACGCCGGGCTCGATGAACCCGAACTCGGCCTATTACCTGTCGTTCAACATCGGCTATCCCAACGCCTACGACCGAGCCTGGGGCCATACCGGCAACTCGATCATGGTGCATGGCATCTGCTCTTCGGCCGGCTGCTTCTCGATGACGGATCAGCAAATCGAGGAGATCTACGCCATCATGCGGGAAGCCTTCGCGGGCGGCCAGCACAACGTACAGATGCAGAGCTTCCCGTTCCGCATGACGGCCGAGAACATGGCCAAGCACAGGCTCGATCCCAACATCGGGTTCTGGCGCGAGTTGAAGAAGGGTGCGGACGAATTCGAAGTCACCAAGCTGCAGACGCCGGTCGGAGTGTGCAACAAGCATTATGTCTTCGCCAGCGCCAAGAGCGGTGAGCGCTTCGACGCCGAATCGGCCTGCCCGCCGCTCGACCTCGACCAGGAGGTCGTGCGGGCCGTGAACCAAAAGCAAGCCAAGGACGACACCGAAATCCAGAGCCTCGTCGCCAGGGGCGTGAAGCCGATCCGCATTGTCTACCAGGACGGCGGCCAGAACCCGGCCTTCTCGCACCGCTTCGCCGAGGTCAGCCGGCCCGACGCCATCGCGGCCCCGCCGACCGAGATCGTCCTCGACGACAGCCCGAGGGCCAGGCCCGTCGCGGTTCAGATCGCGGCCGCCAAGGAGGCCGGGACGGCCGCCGCGCTCGTGGACGGTCTGCCCAAGACGCCGCCGAGCGTCTCCTTTGCGGCAAAAGGCGCTACGCCGGCCGCCGCTGGGCCGAGGGGCGCCAAACCGGCCGTCATGGCCTCGGTCAAGGCCGGCAAGCCGAACGACGCGACCGGAACGGTCGCGGCCACTTTCGCGAGCGCGCCGTCGGCCTACGCCAAGGAAGAACCCAAGAGCGCCACTCGTTCCTTCTTCGATCGCGTCATGAACCTCGGCGGCGGGTCGTCGACCCCCGACGCGACCCCAGCCGCCCAGGCGTCGGCGCCTGCCGCTAAGCCTGGTCCCCAGGCGTCGCTGTCCCGCAAGCCTGCCGATCTCGACGATAACTTCGTGGCGCTCGCTCCGTCGAAGGACTGATGCCCATTCGGCGCCGGCGTCTCGGGCAGTCGTAGCCTACGGGCTCAGCGTTTGAACCTGTCCGGCACCGTGCCCGACAGGCCCGACGCGTCGCGGATGAAGGCCTCCTTCAAAGCTGGGACACGGTCCACGAGACTCAAGCCGAGGTCGCGCAGCAGCCGCGCCGGCAGGCTGTCGTTGGAGAACAGCCGGTTCAGCCCGTCGGTCGCCCCGGCCATCAGCACCGAGTCGAAGCGCCGGGCGCGCTCGTAGGCGGCCAGCACGTCGGGGCTTGCAGGATCGAGGCCCAGGTTAAGGGGTTCGGCCACGCCCTCGGCCAGGGTCGCGGCGTCGCGAAGCCCGAGGTTGAGGCCCTGCCCGGCCAGCGGGTGGATGGTGCGGGCGGCGTCGCCGAGGAGCGCGAACCTGGACGCGACGAGCCGGCGAGGCAGCACCAGACGCAGCGGATGCGCGCTCGGCCGATCTTCAAGCCTCAGGGCGCCGTAGCCGAAACCGATGCGGCTCTCCAGCGCGGCCAGGAAGTCGGCCGACGGCAGCGCGACGAGCCGCGCGGCCTCGGCCGGCAATGCTGTCCACACCAGCGAGAAGCGCCGTTCCGAGCCGTCCTGGGCCCGCATGGGCAGCACCGCCAAGGGACCGCCCGGCAGGAAATGCTGGGTGGCGCGCCCGTCATGCGGGATCTCGTGAGACACCGTCGCCACGATCCCGGCCTGATCGTAGTCCCAGGCCACGGTGGCGATGCCGGCCGCCTCGCGCAGCCGCGACCGGCCGCCGTCGGCCGCGACCAGCAGGCGCGTGCGCGACGCCCGACCCTCGGCCTCGACGGCGAGCCCCGACCCGGCCGGGCGAAACCCCGAGATGCGGGTCGGCAGCAGGTCCACGCCCACGGTGCGGGCCGCGATCAGCAGCGCGCCGCGCAGATCCTCCTGGAACACCATATGGGCGAAGGATTCGCCGGGCGCTGCCTCGCCGTCGAAATCGAGGAACACCGGACGCGGCGCATCGTGGTCGCGCGAATCCGTGATCACCATCTCGACGATGGGCTGAGCCGAGGCCTCGACCGCGTTCCAGGCCCCGAGCGCATCGAGAAAGCGCCGGGAACCCGCCGCGACCGCGACCGCGCGAAAGCTGCGGCGGCCGTCCGACGGCGCGGCACCGAAGGCCGGATCCGCCACCGCGACGTGGGCACCGGGCGCGGCGCGGCGCAGCGCCACCGCGAAGGCCAGCCCCGCGATGCCCCCACCCGCCACCAGGACGTCGGTCCTATCGACCATCGTGCCGCCTTGCTCCATCATGTCTTTGGGTTCTGGAGACCGGGCTCCCGGGCGTCAAGCCGGCGGGATCGCAGGGCCGGGCCGAAACGCCGCGTTAACGTCCGTCGTGGAGGAGTTCGCCATGCTCGACCGCCCATCGCCTCCGGACGACACCCTGCCGGTCTTCCCGGCTCCGGCGGGAGCGGACCTCGCCGATCAGGCTCGGGCCTGGCTGGCCCGGCTCCGCGGCGAGCGGCGCATGTCGGACGAGACCGTGGAGGCCTATGGCCGCGACCTCAGGCAGTTCCTGGTCTTCCTCGCGGAGCACCGGGGCGAGCCGACGGACCTCGCGGATTTCGCGGCCCTGTCGTCCACGGACCTGCGCGCCTTCATGGCGCGGCGGCGATCGGAGGGCGTCGAGAGCCGCTCGCTGCTGCGCAACCTCGCCGGCTTGCGCTCGTTCGCGCGCCACCTCGAACGCGCCGGCAAGGGAACCGCGGCGGTCTTCTCGACGGTGCGCAGCCCCAAGCTGGCGCGGCGGCTGCCGAAACCGGTTCCGGTCGAGGCCGCGGTCGCGATGGCCGACCCCGCCCTGCGGGCCGACGAGGAGCGCCCGGCTTGGGTGCTGGCGCGCGACGCGGCCGTGCTGGCCCTGCTCTACGGGGCCGGGCTGCGCATCGGCGAGGCCCTCGGCCTCACCCGAGACGCGGCGCCGACCGGCGGCCAGGACAGCCTCACCGTCACGGGCAAGGGCCGCAAGACCCGCATGGTTCCGGTGATCGCGCCGATCGGGCGTGCCGTCGAGGCCTATCTCGCGCTCTGCCCCTATGCGCTGCCTGGCGCGGGGCCGCTGTTCGTCGGCGTCCGCGGCGGGGCCCTGTCGCCCCGCATCATCCAATTGGTCGTGGAACGGCTGCGCGGCGCGCTCGGACTGCCCGCGAGCGCCACGCCGCACGCGCTACGCCATTCCTTCGCGACCCACCTGCTCGGCCGCGGCGGCGACCTGCGCACCATCCAGGAGCTGCTGGGGCACGCCTCGCTGTCGACCACCCAGGTCTATACCGCGGTCGATTCCACACGCCTGATCGAGGCCTATCGGGCCGCGCATCCGCGCGCGCTCTGAGGGCACCCCATGAAACGTGGACGCGCGTGGCGATGGCCGGCCCTCCTGCTGGCAGGCCTCGCGGCCGCGCCCGCCGGCGCCCAGGAGGCGCCGCGGCTGCACGTGGCCCTGGCGCCGGGTGCACCCGAGACCGTCTTCGCGGCCCCGCACGACGGTTGCGACCCCGACGACGTGCCCGACGCCCCCGTCCGGGCGTTCCGCGGTGCCGACGGCGGCGTGACGCTGTTCGGTCTCCACTCCGACAACCGGGCCCTCAAGGGGCCGTCGTTCGATCGCCTGAAGATCGACTGCCACGTCGTTTATCCCTCACACGGCGATGCCGACCCGGCCCGTTACGACGACCGCAGCTGGATCGCCGCCACCTGGACCGACGACGGCCGCACCGTGTCGGCGCTGATCCATCACGAATACCAGGCCAACGAACATCCGGGACGATGCCGCTTCCCGGACTACATGCAGTGCTGGTTCAACACGGTGCTGGAAGCGCGGTCGACCGACGGCGGCGACGATTTCAGCCGACCGGCCACCGTGGTGGCCTCGGCGCCATTCCGGCAGGACCGTGACCAGGGCCGACATCGCGGCTTCTTCAATCCGTCGAACATCGTGTCGGACGGGCGGTACGCATATTTCATGGCCTCGACCACGGGCTGGAGCCGGGGCGGCACCGCAGCGGCCGGAACCCCCGGCCTCGCCCCCGAGGCCGGCCTCGCTCCGGCGCCCGGAGACGCTCGGGCCGCGGGATCCGATCAGGAGGCGGGCGTCTGCCTGTTCCGCTCCGAGCACCCGGCCGACCCGCGCGCCTGGCGGGCCTGGGACGGCCGCGCCTTCACGGTCGCCTATGGGGATCCTTATCGGGCAAAGCCGCAGACCGCACCCTGCGCCACGGTGGCGCCGTTCCCGGCGCCGGTCGGCTCGATCGTCAAGGTGGGGCCGGGCGGGCTCTGGCTCGCGGTGTTCCAGGCCAAGGCCGACGCGGGCGTGTTCCCGGTGCCGGGGTTCTATGATGCGACCTCGCGCGATCTCCTGCATTGGAGTGCTCCGCGCCTGCTCCTGGCGGGTCCGACGCTCTATGACGATGCCTGCGCGGCCGGCGGCCCGCTGATCGCCTATCCGGTGATCCTCGACCCAGCGTCGCCCTCCCGCAATTTCGACCGCAGCGGCGCTGTCGCCGACCTCTACTACGACGTGCTGGTCACCCAGGGCTGCACCATCACGGGCCGGCGCAGCCTCGTGCGGCGCAGGATCGCGATCGACGCCGTGCGATGAGGGTGAGCGGCGGTGCGCGTCAGCAGCGTCATCTCGGGGCGCGTCAGCGACGCCAGGCCATGCCGGACAGCCCGCCCGTGAACGGCTTGGCGATCGGCTCGGCGAGGTCACCGCGCTTGCTCGTGCGGATGCCGAGCCCGCACAGGGCCTCGACGAACCGCACCGCGACGCCGACGCCGTCGATTACCGGCACGCCGAGGCCCCGCGTGAGGTCGGCCGCGAGATCGGCCATGCCGGCGCAGCCCAGCACGATGGCACCGCAACCGTCCTCGTCGAGGGCACGGCGGCATTCCGCGAGGATCCTGGCGCGGGCGTCCGAGGCCGGATCCTCGAGGTCGAGCACCGCGAGTTCGGTCGAGCGCACGCCGCGGCAATGGTGCTCCATGCCATAGGAGCGCAGCAGGTGCTCGGCGATGATGCGGGTGCGTCCGAGCGTCGTGACGACGCTGAAACCCGTCGACACGAAGCTCGCCGCATGCATGGCCGCCTCGGCGATGCCGAGCACCGGGCCGCGGGCCGCCTCCCGGGCCGCGAGAAGGCCGGGGTCGCCGAAGCAGGCGATGACGTAGCCGTCGCAGCCGTCGCGCTCGCCCGCGCGGATCTCCTCGAGCAGCCCGACCACGCTCAGCGCCTCGTCGTAATGCCCCTCGATCGATGCCGGCCCAGTGGGCGACGTGGTGGCCACGACGATAGTGCCGGGCGATGCGGCCGCCCGGGCCGCGGCCGCGATCGCCTCGGTCATGGACGCCGTGGTGTTCGGATTGATGACCTTGATCCGCATCGGCGAGGATCCCCGCCGTCGGCACGGCGTTTGTGGCTTGCATGTGGCACGTGTGGCCCGGCTCGGGCCATGTCGCAACGATCGCGCCAACCGGCTTCACCGCACATTCAGGGCGGAAGGCCTTGATCGACTTGCGATCTGCCGCCCATCAGCGGGCTCGGCGGGTCGATAAGGACTAAGGGATATGAGGAGAACGTCATGAAGAAACTGATCGCCAGTTGCCTGCTCCTGACCTTCGGGGCGGTCTCGGCCGTGGCCCAGACCGCGGCGCCCGCGCCTGCCGGGACGACGCCCGCCGCGACGACGCCGGCCCCCGCGTCGCCTCCGGCGCCGTCACCCACCGGCCCGGCCGCCACGCCGTCACCGACCGGACCCTCGGCCACGCTGGCCAAGAAGCCGCCCATGACGAAACCCATGATGGCGGCGGAACCGACGATGAGGAAGCCCGTCATGCAGAAGAGCACGATGCGTCGCGGTGGCATGATGAAGCAAAGCCGAATGGCAACGATGCATCGTAGCATGATGATGAAGCAAAGCCGGACCATGACAATGCATGGCAGCGTCATGATGAAACATCACCCGATGATGATGCATCGACACGGCATGATGAAGCGCGGCCGCATGATGACGATGCATCGTGGCATGATGATGAAGAAAAGCCGGACCATGACAATGCATGGCAGCGCCATGATGAAACATCACGCGATGATGATGCATCGACACGGCATGATGAAGCGCGGCCGCATGGTGACGATGCACCGTGGCATGATGATGAAGCATCGCGCCATGATGACGCGTCACCGCGGCAGGGCGATGAAGCACGGGCGCATGGTCCACCACAGCCCGATGCATAAGGCGATGATGAAGAAGAGGTGATCGGACCTGTCCGGTCGCGCGACGTCGGAGCCGGGCCGAGCGCCCGGCTTTTTCGTGCCCTCAAGACGGCAGCGTGAGGACCCCGGCCGCACCGTTCCGGGTGCCGAAGACGAGTTGCGTGCCCGGCTCGTTCCAGCCGAGCGCCGAGACGCCGCCGCCCTCGGCATCCTCGCGGCGCACCAGGATCTCGGAATTGTCCTTCAACCTCACCATGAGCACCAGGCCGTCCTCGTAGCCCAGCGCCAGCACGCCGGCCCGGGGATGGAACGCCACCTGGGACACGCGAACCGGGCGAACGCCGCATTCGCGCGGCGCCTTGCCCATCGGGCCGTCCTTGCTCTCGAAGGGCCAGACCACGCAGGCTTCCGCGCCCGATGTGGCGAGCCAGTGACCGTCGGGCGACCAGGACAGCGAGCGGGGCTTCGACGGATAGCCCGACATCCGCATGTGTTTCGCGTCGGAGACACGCCAGCCGTGCATGGCGTTCTCCTGCATGGTGGTGATCACGAAGCGCCCATCGGGCGACCATAGGATGTCGAGGTGGGACCCCTTCCAGTCGAGCAGTTGCGGTGCCTCGGCCGTGTTGGGGAACCAGAGCGACGCGCCGTTGTAATGGCTGAAGGCGAGCCGGTACCCCTTGGGCGCGAAAGCGAGGCCGCGCACCGAAGAAGCGGCCGCGATGCTCTTCAGTTCACCTTTGGCCGAGCGAGCCTTGACGTTGCGCCCGCTCGCCCAGGCGACCGCGCCCGAGCCGTGCAGCGCCACGGCGTCGATCCAGCCACCCTTCTCGGCGCCGAGGTCCTCCGCGACGCCGTCCTCTCCGGTCGAGACCACGCGGCCGTCGTCACCCCCGGTGACGATGCGGCCGCGGTCGGCCGCCGCCGCCAGGATCGCGCCCTCAGGGTGGGCCGCCACGCGCCGGGGTGCGTCGCCGGCGAACAGCACGGTGCCGTCGCCGAGCGCCAGGACCGGCGTCCGGCCCAGGAACACCGCCGCCGTGACGTGGGCGCCGGCCACGACCGGCGTCACATTTGACGTCAGGCTGTCGGTCGGGGCTGGCGGCATTGGGGCCCATGGCTCCGGAGGCGCTCGAGGATGAATCGGGCTCGTCTCATAACGAGAAGCCGCCGTCGGCAAGGTGGATGGTGCCAGTCGTGTAGCTCGACTCGTCGGACGCCAGATAGACGGCCAGCATGGCGATCTCATGGGCCGTGCCGAGCCGTCCCATGGGCTGGCGGTCCACGAAGGCCTGCTGCACGGCGGCCCGACCCTGGCCGGTCGAGGCCGCCAGCGTGTCTATGCGGTCGTCGAGCGAGGGGCTCTCGACCGTGCCCGGGCAGATGGCGTTGCAGCGGATGCCGCGCTTGATGAAATCGGCCGCTACCGCCTTGCTGAGCCCGATCACGGCCGCCTTGCTGGCCCCGTAGACGTAGCGGTTCGGGATGCCGCGCACCGACGAGGCGCCCGACGCCACGTTGACGATCGATCCCCGGCCCCGCTCCAGCATGCCGGGCAGGAAGGCCCGGATGGTGCGGTGCATGGATTTGACGTTGAGGTCGAAGGAGAAGTCCCAGTCGCGCTCGGAACAGTCCAGCACGGTGCCGTGGTGAACGAAGCCCGCGCAGTTGAACAGGACGTCGACGGCGCCGACCGCGCGCGCCATGGCCTCGACGGCGTCGGTCGAGCGCACGTCGAGGGCCCGCAAGTCGGCACCCGCGAGGCCGTCGAGCTTGCCGAGGTCGAGGTCGGTCGCGACCACGCGGGCGCCTTCGGCCACGAAGGCCTCCGCGGTGGCGCGGCCGATCCCCTGCCCGGCCGCCGTCAACAACGCCGTCTTGCCCTCGAGACGCCCCGCCATCCCGGCCTCCCCGTCCTGTGCCGCCGCTCCGCACGCGGTTGTCCGGAGCCGGGTTAGGAGCCAAGGCACGGGATGTCAAACGAGGGGTTCGCATGGCCGCCGCGGGGCGGAAAGGCAACGGCGAGTCGGCCCGGATTCCTGATGTGCCCTACAGCCCCGCGCAGCATGCGGCCTCGCCCGTGTCTGACACGGCCTCGACGCGGGCATTCGGCAGCCGCGACACGGCCCCGGCGTTTCGCATTCCGTTCGGACCCGGTTCGAGGCGGTGCCCCGCGACCCGCAGCCGGGACGCCAGCGCCGAGTCGCAATCTTCCCCGACCAGGACGGCGGTTGCCGGCCCGTCCGGCACTGCACCGAAGCCGAAGCGTGGCGCCGCGACGCTTTCGGCCGTGGAGGCTCCGAGCATCAGGCGTGCCGCGAGTTGCGCCACCGCGACGTCGGCGTTCCGCCCCGTGGCGCCGAGGCTGGTGACCCGCCCCTCGCGCGACGCCAGCAGGGCCGGAACGGAGGCGAGGGGCGGCCGTCGGCCGGGTGCGAGCAGCGAACCGAGGCGCGGGTCGAGCGCCAGGCCGGCGCCGCGATTGCCGAGCAGGAGGCCGGTCCGCCCCGAAACGACGCCCGAACCGAAAGCGCTTCCGAGCGACTGGACCAGCGACACCGCGCTGCCATCGCGGCCGACGACGCCGATCCAGATCGCCTCCTCGACCAGGAGGGGCGGCGTGCACGGCAAGCTTTCGCTGGCGCGCCCGCGGTCGATCCGCCGGCTTTCCAGCTTCAGCCAGTCGGCGTCGAGCAACTCGGCCGGATCCCGTTCCCACGCTAACGCATCCAACACCATACGTTCCGCATATTTCGCGCTCTCGATGAGGCAATGCCAATGATCAAAGCTGTCCGGCTTGAGGTCGCGGAGGCCCGCCAACAGTCCCAACGCGACCGCGACCGTGATGCCCGACCGGTCGGACATCACGTCGACGCCGTCCCGACCCAGGTCGAGCGAGAGGAACGGGCGCCACCGGACTTCGGCGCGACGGAGATCGGCTCGCGTCAGCGGGCTCGACCCCTCCTCGAGGTCGGCGCCGAGTTCACGTCCGACGTCGCCCCGGTAGAGGTCGTCGAGCCCGCCGTGGACCAGGTAGGACAGCGTCTCGGCCAGTGCGGGCCAGCATCGCCGCGCACCGGCCTCCGGCACCACCCCGTCGGCCAGGAACGTCCGCGCGAAGCCCGGCAGGGTCGACAGGCTTGGGGCCGCGGCCGTCAACGCCTTCGCTGCCTCGCCCGGCAGGTCCACTCCGTCGCTTGCCGCCGTCACGGCGGGCGCCAATAGGCGCGACAGCGGCAGGCGGCCGCCGAGCGCCGTCGATAGATCATGGGCCGCCGCCCAAGCCGCGACGGCGCCCGGCACCGTGAGGACGGCATCGGGCCCGTGCAGCGGCACGGCGTCGTGGCGGCGGTAGCGCGATGGCGTGACCGCCTCGCCTGCGACGCCGCGGGCATCGAGCACGCGGACGCGACCGCGCGGGCCGGCTTCGCGAACCAGCCATAGCGCATCGCCGCCGAGGCCGTTGCGATGCGGCACCACCACGGCGCTGACGGCCGCGGCCGCGATGGCGGCCTCGACCACGCTGCCCCCCTCGACCAGCACGTCGCGGCCGGCGGCCGCGGCAAGCGGATGCGGCGCCACCAAGCCCGCGACGGAAAAACTCTCGATCTCGTCCATAATGGCGTCCCGCGCGGCTCCCGTGAGCCAGCGTTCTAATCACTTTCCACGTCGCGCGCGCCGGGTTCACGGCACAGCCGTGGAACCGATCAGCCGGCCGCCCACGCCGCCACGATCTCGGATGAAGTCCGGACACGGGCGATGCGCGGCAGGATGTGGGTCACGGCGAAGTCGTGCAAGGGCGGCGCCGTGCTGCTGCAGGCGTCTGACGCGATCACCACGGCGTAGTTGAGGGCGTGGGCGTCGCGTGCGGTCGCTTCGACGCCGAAATTGGTCGCGAGCCCGCAGATCACCACCGTGTCGACGCCGCGTCGGCGCAGTTGCAGGTCGAGTTCCGTGCCGAAGAAGGCGCTGTGCTGGCGCTTGGTGATGCGCACTTCGGCCGGCAGCGCCGCGACCTCGGGGGCGAGCTCGGCCCAACCCGCGGGGAGACCCTCGGCGGGCAGAGACAAGGGCGCATCCACGAGGCCGGTTGGCCGGTCGGCGTAGCCGTCCGAATAATCGACGTTGACCAGGACGATCACGCCACCAGCCGCAGCGAGCGCGCGACCGAGTGCGACGGAGCGCGCCACTACATGGTCGGCATCGTGGGGCATGAGCGGGAGCGCCAGGATGCCGTGCTGAAGATCCACGATGACGAGCGCCGTGGTCTTGGGGTCCAGGGTCAGCATGCGGATTCCTGCTCGGGTTCCATCGGCCGCTCAAGAGAGCTTGTGCCGGGCCAGCCGCTCGTAGAAGGGGCGTCCGGCTTCGGCGAGGGGCTTCAAGCGGTCGGGCAGGTCGTCGAAGCCCATGTCGGGACCCGGCGGCGCGAAGCCCGTCGATCGCTCGACCCGGTCGTACCACGAGGGCGCCCAGACGCCGTCGCTGGCGCGCCTCCCGGCCGGCCAGCGCAGCATGGCCTCGTCGAACACGAGGCCGAGCCGGCCGCAGAGCGCCGAGAGGAGTTTCCGCGGGTCCGCCAGCACGTCGCGCGCCTCGATCACGGCCGGGGCCGTGCCGAGGCGGTCCGCCACCCGGTCGAAGAGTTCCGCCTGCTGGGGCAGGCCGATCTCGTCCAGGGTCACGTCACCGCGCTTCTCGACGTAGGACGCGAGCACCGGCTCGGGCGCCCGGATCAGGAAGGCATTGGCGACGGAATCGATCCAGTCGCGGCCGAAGCCCGGCAGCATGTGGTGGGTCATGTGCTTCTGGTACCAGACCGGCTTGCCGGCCGGCGCAGGTCCGGTCAGATGCGCCACCACGGCGCGCCAGTCGCGCGGTTGGCTCGCCAGGATCTCGTCGCGCTGCGGATGGTCGAGCCCCGTCGCGTCGAGATAGGCGGCGTAGAAGGGCTCGTCCGACACGGCCGCGTCGGGCCGGTTCTCGAAGGCCCGCATCAGGGCGGTCGAGATGTTGCGCGGGCCGGACCACAGGGCGATGCGGAGGGGGGTCATGTGGCGCTCCCCGCATTGTCGGTCTGTGATGTCAAGACCCATCCTTTTCATGACGCGCCAGTAATCTCTCCAGCAGTTCCGGATGGAAGCGGAAACTGGTCGATCGCAATTGCAGGAACGCATCTGCCAGCTCGATCAGACCGCGGCGGCCCGCCAGGACAAGGATGCCAAGCGTGCCTGTCACGACCAGCCCCAGGGATCTCGCCGCAGCAACCCCCGCCCGGTCGTCCATGAGGACCAGATCGGCCTTGGACGACATGGCCATGAGGATCGTTCCTCGCTCGCCATCGTGCAGGGACGAAAGTCTCTCGTCCCGTCCTTCTGAATCAGGTTCGACGATAAGCCAAGGTGGCCGGGACGCAAGCTAACGCCGCACGGCGGGTGGAGATTGGGGGTGATCCAGTTCTGTCAAGACCACTTCCGGCACGGTCACGGCCCCGAAAAGGGTCGGAAGCAGCATCACCTGATCGATCTGGACCAAATAGTTGACGGGACCGGTGTCGCTGATGATCTTCGCCACCTAGTCGAAACCGGCGCGGCGAAGATCGCACTGGTCCCGCTCCAGATCCTCTTCGTCATAATCCTGATAGATTGCGCGATCCTTCAGGAACCCATCCAATTCGCCACGCGTGGCAAAGCCTAGCAATCGACCAAGGTCGGGGTCGCTCAATCGACCCCCTCGATATTCCTCGACCGCGAAGGACTCGAGAACACGACGTGCAGCATCGGCCCCGTCGGCGCTGAGCCGATAGGCTAGATCGTCCGGGATGGCCAAGGTCAGGTTCATTGGCGCGAAGCTCCGCCCTTGAGACTATGGAAGCACAACTTGTGGGCAGACACGTGCTCGCCCCGCCCATGACGCTTCTTCATCGTAACACATCCGGCTTCGCCCATCACCCAGGCCGTTCTCTTCCCCTCGCTTCCGCATCCCGCAGCGCGAAATAATGCTCGCGCAACCGCCGCGTCACCGGCCCCGAAAGGTCGTCGGCGTCGCCGAGCGACGGCAGCGGCCGGCCGTCGACACGGGACACCGGCGTGAGCCCCGCGAAGGTGCCGGTCACGAAGGCCTCGTCGGCCGCGTAGACGTCGAAGAGCGAGAAGTCGCGCTCGTGGACCGGGATGCCGCCGCGCCGGGCCGCTCGGATCACCGCGTCACGCGTGATGCCGCGGAGGCAGAAGCCGCCGGCCGAGGTCCAGAGCTCGCCGCGCCGCACGATGAAGAAGTGCGTCGAGTTGCAGGTCGCCACGAATCCGCGGTCGTCGAGCATCAGGGCCTCGTCGGCGCCCGCCGCCGTGGCCTGCATGCAGGCCAGGATGTCGTTGATCTTGGAATGGGAGTTCAGCTTCGGATCCTGGTCGGCGGGGCCGGTGCGGCGCACGTGCGTGGTGAACAGCGTGATGCCGCGCCGATAGACGTCGGGCTTCGGCTGCTTCCATTCGGGCACGATCACCACGGTGGCGGGGCCGACCGTGAGCCGCGGGTCCTGGTAGGGCGAGCGCTTGCGGCCCCGCGTCACCATGAGCCGGATGTGGACGCCGTCCCGCATGCCGTTCGCGTCGAGGCAGTCGAACAGCCGCTCGACCAGCGCGTCGCGGTCGAGGCCCACGTCGATCATCAGCATCCTGGCGCCGTCGTAGAGGCGGTCGAGATGGGCGTCCAGGAAGGCGATCCTGCCGTCGATCAGCCGCAACCCCTCCCAGATGCCGTCGCCGAGCACGAAACCGGAATCGAACACCGACACCATCGCGCGGTCGCGGTGCACGAGCGCGCCGTCGACCGACACCAGCACGCCGTCGTTGCGGGGGTCGCCCACGTAATCCTGGGTGCCGGTGCTCATCGGGGCGTCTCGTCTCGGGCCGTCAAGGCGCGCGAGGGTGACGGAACACGGTTGTCTTGTCGAGCATCGCGCGTCGCGGCGGGAGGCATGGCCACGACGACCGCCAAGCGTGAGGCCGCCATGCACCGCCGTCAGGGCTGGATTGCGGGCCTGGTTCCTTAACGACTTGTTGAGCGCATCGGTCTAGCTCGAGGCATTCCTGTTTCCCTGCTCGAGAGGGTCGATCTTGGCCTTTGCCATGTGCAAGCCGCCGCACCGCGTGCGCCACGACGATGCCGATGTCCGACGCCACACCGGCGCTCTGCCGCGTCCTGCGGGGCGGGCCGTCGGCACGAAGCGCACCGTCACGGCTCCGACCGCGAGACCCGCGTCGGTGCCGAACCTTCGGCCGGAGCGGCCGCTCGTCGGCATGCTGGCGCTGCTGGCCGGTTCGGCCCTGTTCTCGATGTCGGACGTCGTGTCCAAAGTGCTGACGGCCTCGCTGCCGGGCATCGAGGTCGCATGGCTGCGCTATCTGGTCTTCGTGATCATGACGGCGCCGCTGCTGCTGCGCGGCCGCGGCGTGCTGCGGACGGCCCGGCCCGGCGTCCAGATTGGCCGCGCCGTTGCGGCCGCCGCTTCGACCTCGCTGTTCATCGTGGCGTTCGGGGTGATGCCGGTCGCCAATGCCACGGCAATCGGCTTCATGGCGCCGGTCGTGGTCACGGCCATGGCGGCGCTGATCCTGCGCGAGAAGGTCGGCATCAGGCGATGGTCGGCCGCGCTCGTCGGCCTCGCCGGCGTCATCGTGATCGTGCAGCCCGGCGGCAGCACGTTCGAGGCCGCCAGTCTCATCCCGCTCTGCGGCAGCGTCGCCTCGGCCACGGCCGTGATCGGCACGCGGCTCGTCAAGGACGAGCGCCCCGAAACGACGCTTCTCTATGCGGCCCTGATCGGCTTCGCGCTCGTATCGGTGCTGACGGGTTTCGTCTGGCAGACGCCGACCTGGAACCAGGTCGCGGTCGGCGGCATCACGGGCTTTTTCGCCACCCTGGCGAGCCTCATGCAGATCTACGCCTACCGCAACGCCCCGGCGTCGCTGCTGGCGCCCTTCAGCTACACACAGCTACTGTGGGCGGCCGGCCTCGGCTATCTCGCGTTCGGCACGGTCCCCGGGCCCGCCATGCTGTGCGGGGCCGCCATCATCGCGGCAAGCGGCATCTACACGGCCTGGCGCGAAGCCGTGCGCGGCAAGGGCAAGGCGGCGAGCGGAGTCAAGCCTCTCGGGTTCGAGACCGAGACATTACCGGTTTCCTGTCCATCGCTGCTGGCCTAGCTTACTGCCACCCCCAGCCCTGAGATCGTGGACGAGATCATCGTTTCCGCGGCTCTGTTCCGTGCTGGCGAGCTGAGGTGTGGCGGCATGGGCGCGAGCTATCGACTCGGAATCGAAGAGGAGTTCTTCCTGGCTGACGTGACCACCAGGACCACGCCAGGCAAAGCGGCGAAAGCCTTTCACCGCGACGTACAGGCCCGGCTTCCCGACGCCGAGCGCGAGCTGATGCAGTCACAGGTCGAGATCGCGTCGCAGCCGACCGACAGCTTGGCCGAGGCGCGTTCGACCCTGGCCGGATTGCGGACGACCCTCGCCGAAATCGGTCAGGCACACCGGATCCTTCTGCTGGCCGCCGGCACCCACCCCCTTGCGCGGTGGGCGCGGCAGACCCGTACAAGGAAGGACCGATACGACAGGATCATGCGCGAAGCCCAGATGGTCGAGCAGCGCAACATGGTGTGCGGCATGCACGTCCACGTCGAGGTGCCCAGGCCCGAGGACCGGGTGGACCTCATGAACCGCATGCTGCCCTACATGCCCGTGCTGTTGGCCCTATCGGCGTCGTCACCGTTCTGGGAGGGCCGCCCGACGGGGCTGGCGGCCTATCGTCTGTCCGTATGGGGCGAGTTGCCCCGGACCGGGCTGCCCGACCTCTTTCGGGACGTCGAGGATTATGACCGCTACGTCGCCGCCATGGTTCGGGCGGAGGTGATCCCCGACGCCAGTTTCCTGTGGTGGACGTTGCGGCCCTCCATACATTTCCCGACGCTGGAGCTGCGCGTGGCCGACAGCTGCACGCGCCTCGAGGACACGCTCGCTATCGCGGCGCTGTACCGCTGCCTGGTGCGGCTCGCTGTCCGGGCGCCGGAACTGCATCGCGGCATGACCGGCGCCTCGCGAGCCATCGCGTCGGAGAACCTGTGGCGCGCACAGCGTTGGGGGGTGCACGGCAGCTTCCTCGATGAGAGCGACGGCCTCGTCCCGTTTGCCGTGTATCTCGACCGCTTGATCGCGACGGTGTCGGAGGACGCCGAAGCGCTCGGCTGCGAGGCTGAGGTCGGCAGCGCGCGTGGGATTGCCGCGGCAGGAACGAGCGCTGATCGCCAACTCGCAGTTTTCGCTGAAGTGCAGTCGCGAGGCGTAGCCAAGGAGGAGGCCCTTGCTGCCGTGGTGGACTGGATCGCAAAGGCCACCATACAAGCATCGGACCGATCCGAAGCCAAAGAGCCCGACGGCACCGTTAGGAACCATTAACCATGCCGGCATAAGGCTGACTAGGCCCTGTTAGCGCCTGAGCGGTTGAGGGTCTACGGCGCGAGTGCGAAGGCGACCGCTGCGTCGACGTGCAGGGCCGTTGTGTCGAACACGGGGAAGCCTGGCAGATCGTTCTGACCGACTAGCAGGAAGATCTCCGTGCAGCCCAGGATGAGACCTTGCGCCCCGGCACCGCACAGGGCGTGGGTGATCCGCAGGTATTCCGCCTTTGACCCCGACCGGAGGTCACGGCGTACGAGTTCGTCGAAGATGATCCGATCAACCACGGCCTTGTCAGAGTCGCTCGGAACCGTGACCTCGACCCCGAACCGCTCGGCGTACCGTCGCGCGAGGTCGGTCGAGCGCATCACCGGCATGGTGCCGAGCAGCGCAACGCGGGTGAGGCCTGCTTTGCGGATCGCCTCGCCCGTCGGGTCGGCGATGTGGATGAAGGGCGTCGCGCGTCCGGCCATGATCGGCTCGACAACCCGATGCATCGTGTTCGACACGCACACGACCACCTCGGCCCCGGCCCGCTCCAGGCGGTCCACCTTCTCGGCGAGGTAGGTCATCGCCTCGTCCCAAAGGTCATGGCGCACGAAGTGCTCGATGTTGCCGAAGTTCACCGAGACCACGACGATCTCGCAGTTATCCCAGCCGCCCAAGCGCGCGTTCAAGCGCTCGTTGATGAGGCGGTAGTACTCGCCCGTGGCCTGGTTGCTCATGCCGCCGAGGACGCCGATGGTGCGCTGGCGTAGGGGCCGGTTTGGTCCAGAACTCATGCAACTCTCTTTGACGGGGACGCGTGGTGCGCCAAGCTCCCCTTCAGGTTACATCGCGCCGCCACTTGAGCCAATCCATGGCGGCGGCGAGGCAGAGCACGCCCACGAAGGAGCGAGCGGTCCTCTCGTAGCGGGTGGCTACGGCCCGCCACTCCTTGAGCCTGCCCCAGAGCCACTCAACCCTGTTGCGGTTCGCGTAGGCCCAGTCCGGGCAGGCCACCGGGGCCTCCTTGCGTTCACCGGGATCGCGGGACGCGCACCGCGGTTCCAGACGTGGGCGCGAAATCGTAAGAAGCGTAGCCCCGATCCGCCACGACCCAGCGCGGCACCCCGGGCTACTTGGTTAGGCCGTGTGGTGATTCACTCTCCTGGTGTTTTCTGGAGGGTATCGAGTGCGCGGACAGGACGGCCGGAGCGGGTCTCTGTTTTCCTATGCCCTGCTCAACGAGGCGCTCCGCCGCGAGGGGTTCGAAGCCTTTTACGCCGAAGACGGCCGCTCGGCGGCCGCAAAGAAGCGACGCACCGGGATTGGAAAATCGCCACCTGGCATCTTCCCAAATCCTCGCCCGCTGGGCATGGTGGCGCCAACGGCGGCAACAAGCTTCGGGCGGACCATGAAGAAAGTCTACGAGGACGCTCGCGCGGCCCTGGCCGGCCAAGTCAGGGACGGGATGACCATCCTGGCGGGGGGATTCGGCCTCTGCGGCATTCCGTCGAGCCTCATCGCGGCGCTGCGCGACAGCGGTGCCGAGAACCTCATCTGCGTGTCCAACAATGCCGGCGTGGACGGCGAGGGCCTCGGCCTGCTGCTCGAGACCGGTCAGATCGCCAAGATGATCTCGTCCTACGTGGGCGAGAACAAGCTCTTCGCCCAGCAGTTCCTGGCCGGGAAGCTTGAGGTCGAGTTCACACCCCAGGGGACGCTCGCCGAACGCTGCCGCGCCGGCGGGGCCGGCATCCCGGCCTTCTTTACCAAGACCGGCGTGGGCACCCAGGTGGCCGAGGGCAAGGAGGAGCGCGAGTTCGACGGCGAGCGCTACATCATGGAGCGGGGCATCGTCGGCGACGTGGCGCTGGTGCATGCCTGGAAGGGCGACACCGAAGGCAACCTCGTCTATCGCAAGACGGCCCGCAACTTCAATCCGATGATGGCGACGGCGGCCCGCCTCACCATCGCGGAGGTCGAGCACCTCGTCGAGCCGGGCGAACTGGAGCCCGATTCCATCGTCACGCCCGGCATCTACGTGAAGCGCATCGTCCACGTGCCGAACGCCCGCAAGCTGATCGAGCAGCGCACCACGCGCAGGAGAACGGCCCCGGCCACACCGGCCGCAGCGGGGGAGGAAGTCTGATGGCCTGGTCGAGAGACGAGATGGCGGCCCGCGCGGCCCGCGAGCTGAAGGACGGTTTCTACGTCAACCTCGGCATCGGCATCCCGACGCTGGTGTCGAACTTCATCCCGGACGGCATGAGCGTCCAGCTGCAGAGCGAGAACGGCATGCTGGGCATGGGGGCCTTCCCCTACGAGGGGGAAGAGGACCCCGACCTCATCAACGCCGGCAAGCAGACCGTGACGGCCCTGCCGACCACGAGCTTCTTCTCCTCGGCCGACAGCTTCGCCATGATCCGCGGCGGCCACATCGACCTGTCGATCCTGGGCGCCATGCAGGTGGCCGAGAACGGCGACCTCGCCAACTGGATGATCCCGGGCAAGATGGTCAAGGGCATGGGGGGCGCCATGGACCTCGTGGCCGGCGTCAAGAGGGTCGTGGTGCTGATGGAGCACACCGCGAAATCGAAGACCGGAGGCGAGGAGCCGAAGCTGCTGCAGACCTGCACGCTGCCGCTCACGGGCAGCGGCGTGGTCGACATGGTGATCACCGACCTCGGCGTGTTCACGGTCGATCGGCACGGCGGCGGCATGGTGCTGGTCGAACTGGCGCCGGGCGTCAGCCTCGACGACATCAAGTCGAAGACGGAAGCGCACTACGGCGTGTCGGCAGCCCTGACCGGCGAAGTCGCGGCGGCGTGACGAGGCCGAGCCCTCACGCCGTCTTGTCGAAGAGTTCCCGCCCGATCAGCATCCGGCGGATCTCGCTGGTGCCGGCGCCGATCTCGTAGAGCTTGGCGTCGCGCAGCAGACGCCCCACGGGATAGTCGTTGATGTAGCCGTTGCCGCCGAGCAGCTGGATGGCGTCGAGCGCGCATTGCGTGGCCCGCTCGGCCGCGAACAGGATGGCGCCGGCCGCGTCCTCGCGGGTCGTCTGGCCGCGGTCGCAGGCCTTGGCGACCGCGTAGACGTAGCTCTTGGCCGCATTGGTCGAGACATACATGTCAGCCACCTTGGCCTGCACGAGTTGGAACGTACCGATCGGCGCCCCGAACTGCTGACGGTCGTGGACATAGGGCAGCACGGCGTCGAGGCAGGCCTGCATGATGCCGAGGGGACCGGCCGCCAGCACGGCCCGCTCGTAGTCGAGGCCGCTCATCAACACCCTGGTTCCGCGGCCGACCTCGCCGAGAACGTTCTCCTCCGGGACCTCGCAGTCCGCGAAGACGAGTTCGCAGGTGTCCGATCCCCGCATGCCGAGCTTGTCGAGTTTCTGGTGGGTCGAGAAACCCTTCATCCCCTTCTCGACGATGAAGGCCGTGATGCCGCGCGAGCCCGCGTCGGGATCGGTCTTGGCATAGACGACCAGGGTCTCGGCCACGGTCCCGTTGGTGATCCACATCTTGGAGCCGTTCAGCACGTAGCGGTCGCCGCGCCGCTCGGCCCGGGTCCGCATCGACACGACGTCGGACCCCGAACCCGGCTCCGACATGGCGAGCCCCCCCACGTGCGCGCCGGAGATGAGGTCGGGAAGGTAGCGCCGCTTCTGGGCGTCGGTGCCGTTGCGGCTGAGCTGGTTGATGCAGAGGTTCGAATGCGCCCCATAGGAGAGCCCCACGGAGGCCGAGGCGCGCGAGACCTCCTCGAGCGCCACGCAATGCTCGAGGTAGCCGAGGCCCGTGCCGCCGTACTCCTCCTCGACCGTGATGCCATGCAGCCCCAGCGCCCCCATCTCGGGCCACAGGTCGCGCGGGAACGTGTTGGTGCGGTCGATCTCCTCGGCGCGGGGCGCGATGCGTTCGCTGGCGAAGTCCCGCACCGTGTCGCGGATCGCATCGGCGGTCTCGCCGAGCCCAAAATCGAAGTCGCGGACGGCGTTCGGGATCATGGGCGATCTCCTCGGTTCGTTGCGTTCGGGACAGTGTGGGGGCTTCGCGCCGCCCCGGTCAATTTCCGAGGTGCGGTCCAGCCGGATTCGCCCCACAATGCGCGCGAAAGGCGCCGAAGGCGTCGCCGCAGGTCGATCCGGGAGGCACCATGGAGGACCACGAGGGGAGCCACGTCACGGGACCGCGCGACGTCCCGCTGCTCGACATCGCGATCGGCCGCGCCTTGAGCGATGCCGCCCGCCGCTGGCCCGACCGCGAGGCTCTGGTCGGGCCTTACGGGGCCGATGAATCCACCGTGCGCTGGAGCTGGGCCGCGCTCGACCGGGAGGCCGACGACTTCGCGGCGGGGCTGCTGGCTTCAGGGCTCGCGCCCGGGGATCGCATCGGCATCTGGTCGCTCAACACGGCCGAATGGGCGCTCACGCAGTTCGCGGCCGCCAAGGCTGGGCTGATCAGCGTCACGGTCAACCCGGCCTATCGCCTTGTCGAACTCGAATATGCACTGAACAAGGTCGGCTGCGCGGCACTGGTGCTGGGGCCGCCGTTCAAGGGCAGCGACTACCTCGCCATGCTGGGCACGCTGGCGCCGGAACTGAGCCACGCCGCACCCGGCCGGCTCGCGGCGACGCGGCTCCCGGCGCTGCGCCTGGTCATCCCTTTCGGGACCGGTCCTGTTCCGGGGACAGTGGCGTTCGACGACGTGGCGGCTCGCGCCACGCCGGAGACAGGTGCCCGCGTCGCGGAACTCGCCCGCACGATCCGCGCCGACGATCCCGCCAACATCCAGTTCACCAGCGGCACCACGGGCTCGCCCAAGGGCGTCACGCTGACCCATCGCAACATCTTGAACAACGGCTATTTCGTCGGGCGCGGCATCCGGCTCGGGCCGGAGGACCGGGTCTGCGTGCCCGTGCCGCTCTACCACTGCTTCGGCATGGTGATGGGCAACCTGGCCTGCCTGACGAGCGGCGCCGCGATGGTCTATCCGGGCCGGGGCTTCGATCCGCTCGCGACCCTGCGCACGGTGGAGCGCGAGCGCTGCACGGCGCTCTACGGCGTGCCCACCATGTTCATCGCCGAACTCGACCATCCGGAGTTCGCGAGGTTTGACCTCTCGACCCTGCGCACCGGCATCATGGCGGGCTCGCCCTGCCCGATCGCGGTGATGCGCCGCGTGGTGGAGCGCATGAACATGACCGAGCTCACCATCTGCTACGGCATGACCGAGACGAGCCCGGTGTCGTTCCAGAGCGCCGTCGACGACCCGCTCGAGCGGCGCGTCTCGACCGTGGGCCGCGTGCATCCGCATCTCGAGATCAAGATCGTCGACACCGAAGGCCGCACCGTGCCGCGCGGCCAGCCGGGCGAGATCTGCACGCGCGGCTATGCCGTGATGCTGGGCTACTGGGACGAGCCCGGGAAGACCGCCGAGGTGCTCGACCCGGAGGGCTGGATGCACACCGGCGACCTCGGCACCATCGACCCCGAGGGCTTCGGCAACATCGTGGGCCGCATCAAGGACTTGATTATCCGGGGCGGCGAGAACGTGTCGCCCCGCGAAGTCGAGGAATACCTCTACCGCCACCCCGACATCCAGGACGTCCAGGTCTTCGGCGTGCCCGACGCGCGCTACGGCGAGGAGGTCTGCGCCTGGATCCGGCGTCGCGACGGGAGCGAGCTGGATGCCGAGGGCGTGCGGGCCTTCTGCGCGGGCCAGATCGCCCACCAGAAGGTGCCTCGCTACGTGGAGTTCGTGGACGAGTTCCCGATGACCGTGACGGGCAAGATGCAGAAATACCTGATGCGCGAGGCGATGGAGCGGAAGCTGGGAGTCCGGGCGGCCGAGACGGCGTGAGCCGACCTGACCCGTTTTCCGCTCATAGCTGGCGAATCGGGATCCGACATGAGATACTGGCCAACAGAAAAGCCATATCGGGCATGTCATTTTGCTTCCGGGTCTGGAATCCATCGAAAAGGCGGTGCGCCGTCCGGTGGCGATCCGGTGATTTGGTGGTCGCGCCGTGCGTCGGCGGCCGTCGTCATCGCGCTCTTCGTCTTCGCGATCGGGGTGCCCCTGACGAACCTCGGCTTGGAAGGCAGCCAACACGCGGCGTTTTTCTTCCTGTTTCAGGATGTCTATTTCCTTCCGCTCCTTCTGGTACCGCTCCTGGTGCGGCCCGTGCCGGACGAGGGGAAGTGTCCTCGCGCCGCGCCGATCGCGGTTCGCGGTTCCGTCGGCCCCACCCTTCTGGCCGCCTCGCTCGGTTTCGTCTGTTGGATCGGTCATTATATCGTTCTCGGCGGGTACGATTTGAGCCGCGACGAGCAGATGGCGAATTTCGACGCTTATATATTCGCGCACGGCCACACGATGTGGCCGATCTCGGCGGCTTGGCGTCCCTTCGCGGATGCGTTGAACCAGAGGTTCATCTTACCGATCGGCGTCCACCAGGCGTGGGTTTCCGCCTATCTGCCGGTCAACGCCGCGTTTCGTGCGGCGATCGGCAGCGTCGGGGATGCCGCGCTCACCGGCCCGCTCTTCGTGGTCCTCGGTGCCCTGGCGCTCTGGCGCATCGGTTTGCGCCTGTGGCCCGAATCGCCGTGGAGCCGCCTCGTGGCCCTGGTCCTCTACGCCGGCTCCGCGCAAGTCGTGCTGACCGGCATGACGGCCTTCGCGATGAGCGCCCATCTCGGCCTCGATCTTCTCTGGCTGGCGCTGTTCCTGCGCGGTGGAGCGCCGGCTCGTGCGGGAACCGTGGGGATCGGTTTTCTGGCGACCGGTCTTCATCAGCCGTTGTTCCACCCCTTGTTTGTCCTGCCCTTCCTCGATGTCCTGCGTCGCCAGCGACGCTGGCGTCTGCTCGCCTATTACCTCGTGGCCTATGGGCTGATCGGCGCCTTCTGGCTCGCGTGGCCGGTCTGGATGAGCGCGCACGGAACCCCGGCGCCGGCCGCGGCGGGCGTCGGATATTTGAATCGACTGCTCCACACCGTCCAGCCGCCCGACGTCAAGGCAATGTGGACCATGGCGCTCAACCTTCTGCGCTTCATCACCTGGCAGCACCTTCTGCTGTTACCGCTGCTGATGCTGGGCGTGTTCGGCAGCCGTAACGATCCGATCACCCGGGCACTGGCGATCGGCTTCGTGCTGCCGGTTCTCGTCATGGCGATCATTCTGCCGCTCCAGGGCCATGGCTGGGGCTATCGCTACCTTCACGGCGTGATCGGCAACGCCTCCCTGCTTGGCGGCTACGGATGGCGCTGGCTCGAAATGCGAAGGCTGACGCTGCGCCGTCCTTTCCTATGGACCAGCGCCGTCACGGTCCTCGTCGTCATTCCGGCGCATGCGGTCCTGGCCTACCGCTGGGATCGGCCTTACGTGATGGTGGATCGCGCGATGGCGTCGAGCAAGGCCGATCTCATCGTCGTCGAAGATGGCGCGGTACCGTGGGGACAGGATCTCGTGGTGAACCGTCCCGACTTGAGCAACCGCCCGATCCGCTTGCGCGGCAGCGCACTTCGACCCGAGGACATCGCTGTACTGTGCGACGGGCGTTCGATCGCGTTCTTCGGTCGATCACAACTTCACGCCATCGACGAGTTGCTCGGGACAGATGAGGTGCCCACCTCCACCGGCCAAGACGAGCTGGAGGCAGCGGCACGACAGGCGAACTGCACAGTCGTCAGGCCTTAGCGCGACGCCTCGAGCGCGGCGACGATGCGCGATGCCATCTCGGTCCAGCGATAAGTCTGCGCGGCATATCGCGCCATCTCAATGCTCCGCGCCTCCTCTGGGACGTGGGCATCGATGGCCCGCGCGAGCCGCTGCGCGGTCTCTTCGGGCCGGCCCAAATCGATGTCGACGCCGCTCAACCAGCGCCGGGCGCTGGGGTCCGCCCTTGCGCTGTCCTGTCCGCAGATGACCGGCAGGCCGCAGGCCATCGCCTCCTGGAGAACAAGCGGATAGCCCTCGCCGACGCTGGGCAGTAGCAGGAGATCGGCCGCGCGATAGAGCGCCGCGAGGCTCTTGCCCGCGAGGCCGGGCAGCACGGACACATTGTCGAGGTTCCACCGCGTCGGGTCGATCGGGCCGCGGCCCGCCAGCGCGAAATGCAGATCGGATCGCTGGCGCGCCAATGCAAAGATGGCCGCCAGACCTTTCTTCTCGACGAACCGGCCGACGAACAGAATGAGCTGGCGGTCCGGTGGGAGGCCAAGCGCGCGTCGCGTCGTGTCGCACTCCGCGGGAGACTCCCTGTTGAAAACCTGCCCGTCCACACCGTTGAACAGCGTGAGGGGGGCACGGCGCGGCGCGGCGCGGCGAAAAGCCTCGCGTGTGGTGGCGCTGATGAAGACGACCTGGTCGGCGGCGCGGAGCATGTTGCGGGTGACGAGCCGGTTCCCGGTTCGCATCGCCCCGCGGAGGAGGACGCGCGAGAAGGGGATCTCGGCCACATGCTGCATGAGCACGACCGGCTTCTTCGCCCGTCGCGCGGCCAAGAGGGCCACGACGGAGGTCGCATAAAGCGAGTCGTGGACGACGACCGCATCGGCCGCCGCAACGGCTCTCTCCAGTCGCCGGATCGCGCGAAGGCCCGGGACAGGAAGAGGAAGCCCGGTCAGCCGCTCGACACCGTTGAAGCAAGGCAACGGCACGGTTTCGATCGCGTCGGGCGGTGCATCCTCGTCGCTCGCCGCCCACGAAGGATGCTGTCCCAGCGCGGCGAACTCACGGCAGAGATGACCCGCGACCCGCTCGATGCCGCCGCCGTGCGCCTCGAAGAAGTGGGTGACGGTGAGGATGCGCACGGGGAGTTTCCGTCAGGAGCAGCGCGCCGTCACGCCGGCTCCCAGCGCATCACGATCTCGATCCGGTTTGGAAACAGCATTGCGAACGCCCCAGTGCGGTAGACCGCATGCGCCGTCTCGGCAATCCGGAAGTTGCTTTCACGGGCGAGCGTGTGCCAGTCGGGACTCTCGAGATAGTCCGCACGCACCATGCCCCCGAACGGAATGTTGCCGACAAGGTCCAAACAAGCGAGGCGTAGATGATCGAGCCGCGATCGCGCTTCGTGATCCTTGATGAAGAGGGGTCCCTTCAGCACCCGGCGGATCTCGCGAAACAGCGGCACGCGTTCATCGACGGGGACGTGGTGGACGACATTGTTGATCGTCGCCGCATCGAACGCAGCGTCCGGGAAGGGCAGGGTGCGTCCGTCGAAAAGTCGGGTCTGGATGTCGAGAGTGGGGCAGAACCGATCGACGACGTCGACGGCCTCGACCGTGCCGACCGGGAAGAAATCGGCGACACATTGCCCGATGACGCCGGTACCGCCGCCGATATCGAGGACGCGCTCATGATGCTCGCGCCAGAGCGTCAGCAGGCTGTTGAGCATGACGGTCTGGTAGTGCGGCGCCTTGCGGCGATAAAAATCGAGATGCGGAGTGAGGCTGGCTGCGACCTTGCGGAGGTCGAGGGGGGCGTGCGACGTCACCATGCCTCGCTCCCCGCGTCGTCGCTGCCATGGCCACGGATCGCCCACCGGCTGGTCGTGAAGTTGACGGCGAGCATGGCGAAGGTTGCAGTCGGCGCTGCAATTGGCATCGGCCAGCAAAGGACCCGTGAAAAGATCCAGATCAAACCAGTCGAGAGCGGCAGACTGGCCGCCATCGCGGCGGCGTAGCGCGCCAGACCTTCCCAGCTGTGCAGGGCGATAAACGTATAGCGACCATGCAGAATGTAGCCGATTGCGACGACCAGACCAAAGGATGCGATCAGCCCGAGCGGGAGCGCCAGACGGAGCCAATCGGCGACGACCATGATGATGTTGTGCGCGAGCAGACAAAGGCCTGAAACAAGCCCGTAGCGCGCGGTGAGCGGGAGCCGAGTCAAGCGCCGGACTTCACGCAATTGACGATGAAGATGCAACCATTGTCGGCGCGGATCCCTGCCGGTGTCAGCTTATCTTCGAGCCAGCCCCGAGCGTTCATGACGACCGCCAGCGCCTTGGCCAGACCATGGCCGACAAGCGGCAGCTGGCGGAGAAAGAAAACATAGCCGGTCAACCTGAGCAAAGTCGTGGTTGCGAGGGGGCCGACGATCGAGTCGATCTCGCGCACCCGGAAACCGCGCGTCTCGACGTCGTGGACGAGGCCGGTACGCGTCCAGCGCCGGTGATCCTCCGGATGCGGGTGATAGAGCCACGTGCCGTGTGTCGACAGAAGAAGGACCCCGTCCTTCTTCAACACTCGGGCGGCTTCGTTGAGATAGAGGTCGAGGTCGCGGACATGCTCGAGCACCTGGACCGATATGACAGCGTCCATGCTGTCGTCGGCAACCGGAAGACGTCCGTCGGCATCGATGCGGACCATCGCGCCAGCTTCGAAATCCGCGCCGACATATTCTGCGCCATGTTGCTCGACGAAGGCGCGATACGGCATCGCGCCGCAGCCGAAATCCAGGACCTGCGCGCGCCGTGCGACGCTGCGGCGGAACATCTCTTCGAACGTCCGCGTCAAGCCGCGCAGCATCAGCCAGTCAGTGTCCCAGGGGCGGGGGTCATGTCGACGAGCGGCTTCCGGGGATGTCGTCATGCCACGGAAATCCCGGGCGACCTCACGCGATGAGAGGGCTCGATCACGACCCAACCTGTCGACGGCCGACTTGCCTCGCGGGCGAACTCGGCGACGTGGCCCGTGATGATCGCCAGAAGGAAGCCGCCGAACATGGTTTGCAGGCCGGTTGCGCCCATCACGGCCGCGAGCACGAGAGGCAGGATGTTGGGCAGGGCCGAGTAGCCTGCCTGCGACCAGTGATAGGTGATCGCCAACGTCGAGGCGAGGCTCGCTGTGACGAGACCGAGGCCAACGATCAGCAGGGTCTCGAGCGTCAGAACGTCGGCAAGGCGGAGCAGGGTCGGCCTCAAACATCGATATCCCTGCCGAACGCCGTAAAAGTGGGTCGCGAGCGCCAGGATGGCCGTGAAATGGCCGCCGGTGAACAGGAAGCCCGCTATTATGGTCCAACTCGTGCCGAAGGGTCCGTCGCCCGGCAGGACGCCGGTCAGGTGAAGCAGGGCGATGATGAGCACGAGGCTCGCCGCGCCGACGGCGGCGAGCGCCGGCACGCCGAACACCCAGGTGGGGCTCAGCATCAAGAGGTAGCGCAGGTGCCGCCATCCGTCGCGCCACGGCCGCAGATGTGGCGGGCGCGCTCGCAGATCCGGTGACAAGGTCGCCGGCACCTCGGCGATGCGCAGCCGTTTCAGGCTCGCCTTGATGACCATCTCACTGGCGAATTCCATGCCCTGGCCGGTGAGGCGTAGCGCGTCGAACGCCGAGCGGGTGATGGCGCGGAGCCCGCAATGGGCATCGTGGATGCCTGCCCTGAAGAACAGGTTGAGCATGCCGGTCAACAGCGGGTTGCCGATGTAGCGGTTCTTCCACGGCATCGCGCCGGGCGCGATGCCGCCATCGAAACGCGATCCCATGCAAAGATCGACACCCGCGACGAGGCTGCCGATCATCGCGACCCCGTCCAGGAAGTCGTAGCTTCCATCGGCGTCTCCCATGAGGATGAAGCGCCCTCGTGCCGCTTCGCAGCCGCCGATCAGCGCAGCGCCGTACCCTTTGTCTCCAACCGAAACGACGCGCGCGCCTTCACGCGCAGCTACCGGCACGCTGGCGTCCGTCGAGCCGTTGTCGGCGATGACGATCTCACCCTTGAGACCGTGGCAGACCTCGATCTCGGCGAGCGCCGCGCGCGCGTTGGCGATGCAATGGGGCAGGCTCGCCGCCTCGTTGAGGCAGGGCATCACGATCGTCACGTCGACCGGCGGCTCAGCCCAGCCTATCTCGTCGTATCGCGGGAAGGAGGAGTTCATGCTCGACCTCGGACAGCTACCGACGATCCGGCCTTATGTAGGAAACGCAACATTTGCCATCGTTCGTGATGGCGTGGGATGGATGCCAAGGCCGTCCCCAGTGTGCCTTTTCGGCAACTTCACTAACTCTGATAACGCCGAAGTGACTCAGTGTCACCGTTTTACACCGGTTCGCCTTGTTCGGGAACCTTTCGGCTTGTAAACTCTTCCCCGTTGTCGGAATGGTTTCGGGTGCCAACATGAACAGACACTGTGTGCCAACAGAGGCGTCTTCCCGAGTGCGCGACCTCCTGTCTTTGCGAGAGGTGGTGGTGTTAGCTAATGTGCCGGAAGGGCGAGTGAGAA